>UEXM01000702.1_pt1 | contig 33422 bp, 31 predicted proteins | sample 1796661 | NCBI WGS metagenome assembly UEXM01 (sample SAMEA4772469, study PRJEB27181) | metagenome
TTATTATATATATAAACTAGCTATCGTCACATTTTACAAACTATTAAATTATATTATATTATGGCAGCAAAAAAAGCGCCAGCAAAGAAAGTTGAGGTTGCTCCTCAGCAAAATGTAGTGGCTAAAGCCGCTCCAATAGTACAACAACCAGTTAAACCAAGCTGGGAAATAAAAGATAGGCAGTATTATCTAACTGCAATGAGTCCTTTAAGTTATGTATTAACTTCAAAATCTACACCTAGAAAACCATTATTATGGTTTGATGAAAGTGCAGGCTATAATAGGGAAATAAGATATGCTAGCAACCAAAGGTCTTGTTTTATAGATGAACAAGATGGTAATGTGATACTTGATCATATTATTTTTGAAGAAGGAGTACTTAATGTACCTAAAACAAATCAACCTTTACAAAAACTTTTAAGTTTATATCATCCTAAAAAAGATTATATTTACACAGAAAGAGATGAAGTTGCTGAAGCAAAAGAAGATTTAGTGGATATTGAAACTGAAATGAAAGCTTTAAATACCGCAATGTCAATTGAAATAGATCAAGCTGAAGCTATACTTAGAGTAGAACTTGGCTCATCTGTTGATACAATGAGTTCTGCGGAGCTTAAAAGAGATTTATATATGTTTGCTAGATACAATCCAGTTTTGTTCTTAGAATTAGTAAATGACGATAATGTAATGCTTAGAAACTTAGCAATAAAAGCTAGCGAAATGGGTATTATAGCTTTATCTCAAGACCAAAGAACTTTTACCTGGGGTACAAACAATAAAAAATTGATGACAGTACCCTTTGATGAAAACCCGTATTCTGCATTTGCAGCTTACTTGAAAACAGACGAAGGAGTAGAAATCTTCAAATCAATAGAAAAAAAGTTAAAATAGTGTGATTATTATAAGTAGTGCATCTGCTTAATAGTGGCTGCACTACTATAATAAAAATAAAAATATGGCGATTGACGTAAACAAAGTATATACTACAGTTTTATCTATAATAAATAAAAAGGGTAGTGGTTATTTAACACCAGATAATTTTAATAAAATAGCTAAGGTAGTACAATTAGAATTACTAGACAGAGCCTTCTATGAATATAATAGAGCTGTAACAAGCCAATCGAGAGGAAGAGGGGTTGAAGGTTACGGTGATATTCCTAGAAAAATACAAGACAAAATAGATCCTTTTTGTGCAACTAGTACAATATCATTATTATCAGGAGTAGGTAATTTACCTAACTCGTCAACTGGTTCCTATGATGTAAAAGGTGTCTACAATATTATAAATGTTTCATCTACGGATCATTTAACTCAAATAGAGAGAATAGATAAATCTAAGTTAAGCTTTTTATTAGCCTCGCCGTTAACAGCGCCATCTACTACATTTCCTATGTATTATGTTAGCTCTGATTCTATATACGTATACCCAACTACTTTAACATCGGTTTCAATGTACTACATTGGTACACCAGCTGATCCTAAATGGAATTCAACGGTTGATACCGCTAGTTTTGGTACACCTATATACACTTATACAACTTCGGGTTCTACAAATTTCACACTACACCCTTCGGATGAAGTAGATTTAATATTAGGTATTCTACAATACTTTGGTATAACAATTAAAGATCCTTTAGTTATACAGTCTGCAATGCAAGAACAACAATCAATAACACAACAAGAGCAATAATATGGGATTATTAGACGGACAAACAAGTCAAGATTACTACGAAGCTTCGGTATTCGGAGGTTATCAATATACATCTATAAAAGAAATTGTAGATAATTTTATGATTGCTTATGTAGGTGACGGTAAACTTATAGACAGAGTTGCAAAATCTGATGTAATATTCCATGCAAAAAGAGGACTGCAAGAATTTAGCTACGATGTTTTAAAAACAGTTAAACTTCAAGAGGTAGAATTAGGAGCGTCACTTTCTATACCTATGCCACAAGACTATGTTAATTATGTTAAAATATGTTATATAGACAACTCTGGTATTCGTAGGATCATTTACCCTACTAGACTAACTGCAAACCCCACAGAAGCGCCTATACAAGATAATAACTATGATTATGTATACGATTCTAATGGTGACATTGTAGAAGGTAGTTCAATTACAGAAGAAAAGTGGAAAAACTTTGATACTAAAAATGTAACAGGAGATTTATCTTCAGAAGACAGTGTGTATTTAACAACTAATGATTACTTAAGAAGTGATTATGGTAGAAGATACGGATCAACACCGGAAACTACTCAGGTAAACGGATTTTTTACGATTAACGAAAGAACAGGTAGTTTTGCTTTTAGTAGTGATTTAGCAGGTAAAATAATAGTTGTAGAATATATATCTGACGGACTAGGCACTGATGCTGAAATGAAAATTAATAAACTTGCAGAAGAAGCATTGTACAAACACATAGCTTATAACGTTTTAGCTGCAAAAAGAAATATATCGGAGTACATAGTGCAAAGATACAAAAAAGAAAAAAGAGCATCACTTAGAAACGCTAAATTAAGGTTGTCAAATATGAAACTATCGGAAATGACACAGGTGATGAGAAATAAATCAAAACAAATAAAACACTAGCACATGGCTGAAGATAAAAAAGCATTTCTTCAGGGTAAAATGAATAAAGACATTGACGCTAGGCTCTTACCTAACGGGGAATACCGTACGGCTCAAAATATTCAAATTTCTACTTCTGAAGCCCAAGACGTTGGTACAATTCAAAACATAAAAGGTAATTCATTAGTGCCTTTAAGACTGCTAGATGGTTTCAATAATTTAGAAACTATAGGTAGCTATTTTGATGAACCCAATGATAGAACATTTTATTTCATAACTAACTACACTTGTCCTAACTCTACAGAAGGAGGATTAATAGGAGCATCTGACGGACCAAAAACGGCTAAGCAACAAGAAACAGAAGGTACTACTGAATTAAATCCTGGGCAATTATTTTGCGCAATACTAATGTATAAGCAAGATGGTAGTATTTCAGTTTTATCTCAAGGTTTATTTTTAAACTTTTCTACAACTCACGAAATAACTGGTGTTAATATTTTAAATAACTTGTTATTTTTTACAGACAACTTCAACCAACCTAGAAGAATAAATATATCAACGGCTTTAAATAACTCTAGCTTCTATGATTCTGAAAGAAAGATCAGTGTTGCTAAGTTTGCTCCGTTCTATCCTTTAAGACTACTAGATAGTTCTAATGACTCTTCGGCTACTACGGACGCAGATATAGAATCAGACTTTTTAGAAAATCAATTTGTTAGGTTTAGCTATAGGTTTAGATATGAAGATGGTGAATATTCCACAATAGCTCCGTTTACTCAAGCGGTTTTTTTACCTGAAATATACAAAGGTACTTTAACAGGGTTATCTCCGGATCAAATAAAAAAGATGGCTCAGAATAATGAGCTAGACAGTATGATTAATTGTATAAATAAAATTATTTTTCAATTAAAAATGCCTGAAAACTCTTCAAATGTATTTAATACATATCAAATAAAAGAAGTCCAAATACTATGCGCTATTGACGGTGACCTACCTATTAGAGTCGTAGACGTTCTACCTAATTCAACTACCGTGTCTAACACTGGGATTATAGATTATACCTACGAATCTTCAGAGCCTTTTAAAACACTACCTAGAAACCAAGGAACAAGAGTGTTTGATAATGTTCCCTTAAGGGCGCAATCGCAAGAAATTATAGGTAACAGGGTAGTGTACGGAAACTATATTGAGAAGAGAAGTTTAAATAAAACAAAATTAAATTTTGAAGTTAATACTTCTTTAAAAAACGCAGGAGACTCAAGTGAAAGCGATTACCTTTATAAAGAGTATAAATATCACTCTATAAAACAAAGAAGAGAATATCAAGTAGGAGTTATTTTGTCTGATGTATTTGGCAGACAATCACCGGTTATATTACCTATAGAACTTAACGGAAAAACATCGTTAAAAAGATCTTCAGCATATGTTCCTGCTAAGTCGAAAGATTTATTCGATTCTAGTGTTTGGAATGACTACTCTGTAAATTCAACTAATGAAGAAAACTGGGGTGATGTTTTAAGAATTAGATTTGAAGATATAATAGGCGATGCTTATGATCCTGATACAAATCCTTATGGGTGGTATTCGTATAGAATAGTTGTAAAACAACAACAGCAAGAGTATTACAATGTATACGGGGATGGTATAGCTAGAAATACTAGTAGCCCTACAGCCTTAATAAACCTATCTGGTGATAATGTAAATAAAGTACCCAGAGATGTTACGGATACTGATAGAGAAACAGGTTTAGCCGGTAGTAAAATTAGGCTATACCCTAAGGTTATTAATTACAATGTTAGGGATATTGTTAGCGGAACCGGAAGTGGAACAACTACAGACTCTAGCCACGCTTTATATGAAGCTCCTTATGTGCCAAATAGAGGTGGATTATTATCTTCAGATGGTTTACTAAATGTTATTGAAATAGGTACGCTCAAAGAGCATGGGATGGATCCAGAAATAAACTACGGCGAAGCGTATTTTGACAGCACTTTACTAAAGATAAGCGGTGTTAGAAAAGGTCGGTTATTAGCTAAAATAGCATTACCGGATAATACAACAAATTTACCAGCAGCGGCAAACCAAGGTGCTATTTCTGTTTTTGAAACCGAACCTTTTAATTCTAAAATAGATATATTTTACGAAACTTCTTCAGCTGGATTAGTATCTGATATTAACACTGCTGTATTATCTTCATTTACAGGTTTAAATAAAATTAATATACAGAAATTTAACGGAGGTATACAAGAAAGTGATCCGATAGGAAGTAGAGTAGGTATAGTTACCGCTTCTAACGATCAAGGACAACAAGATGCTACTATAACTCTTTTAGGTGTTCAACAGATTAACAGAGCTACCAACGTTTCTACGCAAGCGAACGATAAATTTGAGATTATAGAAGATCCATTAGAAAATAAATACTATATTAAAACAAAAGAGGAGTTTTTCTATGGCACTCATGGGTACTTCTATACGTTTAATATCCAAGCAGTCTTTGGAGGGGAAACAATTACAAGAGCTATAGAAAATTATACTATATCTTCAGGAGGGCAATTTGAAGAGCGTATTAAATTAGAAAATGCTTTACCTGTTTTAACATTAACTAACGATAATGAAGGTTTTGCTTATAGCACAGGAAGCGAAATAATACCTGTAAGTGAAGACGATTCAAGCGCAAACGAACCTGTGCTAATAGGTAGAATGGGGGCTGTAAATGGTTCTGCAGTTGTAGCGGACCAAAGCTTTGGCCTTATATTTAAAGATGTAAATAATCCAGTAACCGATCCTACAGACGCGTTCCCTTTTATTGTAAATGAGTCGAGTGGTGAAATATTTATAAGACAAGGAGCAAGTTTAACACCTGGAAATGTTTCAATGACTATAACGGTTTTTGAAGATGAAATAGAAAATATAGTAGATGCGGATGGCAACAAACCATTTACAAACAAAGAAATTAAAATAATAGTAAGCATAGGTCAGACATCAGGGTTTAAAACAATTTATCTCACACCAGATGCCGACCCTAGTCCTTGGACAGGATTTCCGGAATTTCAAAGCGCTTCAGATGCAGAAAGACGGACTTCTGTAGCTGTCTCACATAACGGGGAACAAGATCTTCCAGAAGTAGGTGATGAGGTTAGGATTGGAGACAGGGATGCTCCAGCAGGCTCCAGGCCTTTTACGGGTAGAAGTTTATGGTGGGGAGCGCACGTTGGAACTGAAGAAATTTCTGTAGAAGCAATTCAAGTGGATTCACAAGGTATTGTTATAGAAGCGCAAGGTATATAATTATTAATAAATAAATAAATAAACACGTAATATTATTATTATGGCATATACATTAGAAATATCATATTTCAATTCTGTAGTAATAAAACCACAGACAGATTTAGTTACACGAGTATTTAGCGGAGGAGGTCCTCCTGGTATAGACTTAAATGATTTTGACGCAGCAGGAGAAGCTTCAAATTGGCACGTAGAAGAATCTAGGATTAAGGGTGGGTTTAATGAAGATTCTATGGGTTATGGTGTTAAAGCGTATGCTACTGATGAAAGCTATGATTTTAACCATAGATTTAACGCAATGATATATTCTGGAATATTTAATTCTAGAACAGATATAAATCAAACAAACGAGTTTAACTCTTCTGAACCTATAACCAGAGCTGTAGACGCTTCTGACGGTAGTATCCAAAAGTTGTATGCTGAAGATACTAACTTAATTATATTTCAAGAAAATAAAGTCAGCTCAGCGCTGATAGATAAAGATGCGGTTTTTACAGCAGAAGGATTAGGATTGACGACTTCGGGGGTTAAAGTTATTGGTCAAATTGTTCCTTATTTAGGAGAATACGGTATAAGTAAAAATCCAGAAAGCTTTGCTGTTTACGGTTTTAGAAAATACTTTACTGATAAAAACAAAGGTGTTGTGCTTAGATTATCTAGAGACGGAATAACTGAAATTTCATCTTATGGTATGCGAAGCTTTTTTAGAGATGAATTAAAAAATGCAGACAAAGCGTATGGTATGTTTGACGTGCATTCAAAAAACTATGTACTAAGCTTACAAGGGTCAACTGAGTCGGAGTACAATAAGCAAACATATTCAAACAACGCTTTTAACACAAGTATAACTCCACTTAAAACAAATTATAAAACATTGTCTTTTGACGACAGGGTTAACGGCTGGACGTCGTTTCACACTTATAAACCTAGGTTCGGGGGTAGTTTAGCTAATAAGTTTTATACTTGGAATGCTGGTGATCTTTATGAGCACTATTCAAACAATAACAAGAATACCTTCTACGGTGAATTTAACCCTAGTACTATAACTATAGTAAGTAATCAAAATCCTTCTTTAGTTAAGTATTACAAATCAGTTAATTACGAAGGAACTAAAAACTGGAAAGTTATAGAATTATTCTCTCCAGCAGACGATGATAACGACTACAATGCGTATCCTATACCAGGTAACATAACAGGTAGATATTTGTCTCCGTACGACGGGAACTTAAAGTATGTAGGTTTCACACCTTTAGAGAAAAAATATTACGGGCAAATAAAGATCAATGATACATCGACAATATCAGGGGTTAGTGCGTTGAATACAACAGGTATTAAAGGATTTTTTGCGGAAGTAACATTCGAGCATGAGCCTGTAAACAACGATAAAACATTAAACATAACAAACCATGCTGAATTATTTTCAGTAGGTTTTAATTACGAACAATCTTTATATTAATAAATTATGGGCGAAGAATCAAGCGGCCTTGGAGGTAATCTTTTAGGTATGATAGGCGGGCAAATTTTAGGTGGCCTTGGCCAAGCTATATTTGGCGGTGCAGCTAGAAGAAAAGCAGCTAGAAGAGAAAAAGCTTTACAAAAACAACTTTATAGGTTAGAACAAAACAGGCAGGCTATTGTCAACCCTTTTGCAGATGTAACAGATTTATCAAGTCAATTGTCAAATCCGTTTGCAAATCTACAAGTTGCAACAGAGGCAGCAGAAATGCAAGCTCAGCAAACAGATATATCGCTCGCTAGCAGTTTAGATACATTAAGAGCCACAGGAGCTGGAGCCGGTGGAGCCACTGCGCTTGCACAGGCAGCTTTAAGTTCTAAACAAGGTGTTTCAGCTAGCATAGCGCAACAGGAAGCCAGAAACGCACAATTAAGAGCTCAAGGGCAACAGCAATTAGAAATGAATAGAATGAAAGAGCAGCAGCGAATTCAAATGGCTATGGCTCAAGGTAAGCAATTCGTATTTGGGGCTCAAGAATCTAGAGAAATGCAAAAATTAAATAGAGTATCTGCTCAATTAAGTAACGCCTCTCAACAATCAGCAGCTTACGGCTCTCAAATGATGGGTGGTATTGGTCAAGCACTAGGCGGTATTGGTAGTTTTGCTGCAACAGGAGGTTTTGGTCAACTATTTGGAGGCAATAACTCAACCGGTTTTGCAGACGCTGTGAGTAATAACAACATGTTTAATGTAAATAGCTCAAATACAAATTTAATCCCTCCTACAAGCAATGATTTAGGTGCTTATGCCTCAGGGATCTCAGACCGTAGATTAAAAAAGAATATAAATAAAATAGGTAGATCACAAAGTGGTTTAAATATATATAGTTTTGAATATATTGATAAGTCTTTTGGTAGAGGTACATGGCAAGGTGTTATGTCTGATGAAGCTCCAAAAAATGCTGTTATTAAAAACTTTTCAGGTATATATGACGGGGTAGACTATTCTAAGATTGACGTTGAATTTAAACTAATTAAATAAAAATGGCAAGACGACAACAAACAAGAACATCTGGTGGAGCGTATCAAAATCCAACAGAAGGTATAGTAGACTACGGCGCTTTTAGTCAGGGTTTTGAAAAAGGTTTAAAACCAGGGCTTGACTTTCTAAAAGAGCAGGAAAAAGAAAAAAAAGCTTTAGACGAAGAAGCAAAAAAAATACAGCTTGACACAAATGTTGAGGTTTTTGGAGGAATAAACAAAAACGCAATGACCGGAGGTGTTGATTTAAAAACCAATGATTTATTTACAGACAACGCTAGAATTGCGATGAGTTCTTTTAGGCCGCAATATATTGATGCATTTAAAAAGAAAGATCAAGGAAAAATGAATGCAATACTTAGACAAATTGGCGACGTTAAAAATAGCTATTCTAATTTATCTGGGTATATTAAAAGAATTGGAGACAATGCAGTAAATGATGGTGTTGTTTCTAATACTAGATTTATAAATGAAAATAAAGAACAAATTGAATTTAACGGAGCTGATTTCACTAATTTAAACAATAATAGTCCAAACGCTATAAGGCAAGGTTCTAAAACAGATAAATACGGTAAAATTAAACAGGGATTTTACGTAATGTCAGGGGGTAAAGAAATGTTTTTAAATACACAAGACATGGATGAAGCTTATCTTAATAGAAATTTTAAACTAAAAGATAACTTACAGGCTAGTATAAATGAAAGCGTGGGAACTAAAGGTATTACTAGCGCTTTTAATAGAACCCCTGACTACAATACTGCAAATAACAAAACAATTACAATAAAAGATAGCAACAACAAAACAATCACTACAACTGTTCAAGATTCTACTAAATATATAACTGACGGATTCTATTCAAGAGCAGAAACAGCTGCAAATACTTTTGCTTTAAATAAATATTCTACTGATGATGAAGCTTTCTTTGAATCAGGATGGAGCCAATTCACTAAAGATACAGGGTTTACCCTATCTGAAGATTTACAAAAAGAGTTAGGAGATAAAAATTACAGAGACCCTAAAACAGCTGCCGATCTTGATGATAATTTAAAAATTAGAATTATGCAAGACTATGCGGCTGAAAAATGGAAAATATCGGTTGCTAATAAAGGTTATACAACAGGAGAAGACGGTAGAGCTTTAAAACTTAATCAAGTTACATTTAATCAAGGGAGAACCTCTACTAGAAAACCAAACGAGCCTAGCAACAATGAAAAAAATATAGCACTAAATATAAAAAATGCATTAACTGGAAGTTTAACAGATGTAAAAAATAATTTATTTTCAGAAAAAGTAAATGTTACTCTTTCACCCACAACTACAGTGCCTGTTAATTTTAAAAATACTGATGGAAAAAAATTTAATTCTGCTTTAAGCAAAAACTTTACAGGGGGTAAAACATTAACGGGTATTCAGTTTACGGTTGGAGGCCTTGTAGACAGTGAAGGTAAAAAAATGGCTGATACGGAAATTAATTACGATTTTAGTTTGTTGGAAAAAAGCGACGTTAGCGGATCTAATAGGTTAAGTCTTGAACATTATTTAATAGATAAATACGGACCAGGCAATGAATCTATTATTCGAGAGCAAATAAAAGCTGAAAAAGATAGAAGAAAAAATTATTGGATAACAAATGTATATAGAAGTAATCCAGATAATAAAGATAAAACAGAAGACCAAGCGTTTCGAGCGTATCTAACAGAATTAAAACAACTTAGACCAAATTAAATTTTATGACATTAGAAGAATACATTAATAGCTTAATAGACCAAGGTTTTTCAGAAGAAGAAATTGATGAAAAAGTTAGACAATACAGAGAAAACGGCAATGTAGTACCTGAAGCCGAAGAAAATATAGAGTCTGAAGAAACAAATTTTACAGACAGCAGTGCAGCGGGTGCGGGTGTTCTGCGTGTAAACGAACCAGCGCCATTCACGGAGGCTCAACAGGCTTTAATGAGCGAGGAGTTAACTTTTCCGGAGGAAACAATAGAGGTAGATACGGAATTGCCTTTGGTAAATATTTCTTCGGATTCACAAGATCCTGATCCCAAAGAAGAATATAAGACTCCTGAAATTTTAGCTTTAGAAAAACAACTAGATAAAGCTAAGGAAGATTACAGAAGCGGAATTAGTGGCAGTATGTTGTCTGACTATATAGGTAAAATAAAAGACATTGAAGACAAGATAGCTATAGAGACTAAGCGTGCTTTTAGCGGAGGCGTGGACTTAAGTAATCCGTATGCACTTGCAAATATTGATGAACAAAAGTTTATAGAAATAGTTAATAAAGAATTTAAAGGAGCTGTTGATATTCAAGAAACTCCTAATGGACTTAATTTTGCTAAAGACGAAATAACATACACAAACCCTTTTACAAAAGAAAAAATTATAATAAATTTTGAAAATGATTCAAAGGAGGGTAGGATTAAAACTGCTAATCAAATAAAACAATTAAAAAAGACTTTTGACTACGATTTTTCAAAAAACGAAGTTACGTCAGTAGATCTTGATAAAAAAGACGTGTTACTAAAAGAGTCTATTTTTTCTAGAAATTACGACAACAGCCCTAAGCAAAATGTAGAATCGTTAAATTTTAGATTAAAAGGTACAGGGTATACTATTGAAGGCGAGTTCCGAGGAGGAAAAAGACAAGGCAGCAATGAATTAGGTATAAATGACTATAGAATATATAAAAACGGCGAGTTAATTTCTACTGAAAGATCTTTTGACGATGCTAGGAATTGGTTTAAATCAAACATATCTGATGAAGACTTTAAAACAACTCAGGATAATATATACGCTGCCTATAGTGATCTAAAAGAAACACTTAATGAAACTAATCCTAGTGAGTTAAAAAGAGTTGAAGAAAGCAATGATACTAAAAAATCTTATTTATCTTCTGGTACTTTTATTGATAATCTTTTTAGTGAGTTAACAAAAGAGGGATACGGTCTTAGCGAAGACGAGGTTGAAGAAATAAAAACTGTTTTAAACGATAATATTGCTAAAGGATTTTTTTCTAAGCAGTCAGGTGCTCCTTTAGGTATGCCTGCACCTTCTAAAGCCGTCTCTCCTAAAGAGATGTACGCAAGATATACTAATTTAGCAGGGCTTTCTGACGATTTAAAAAACAAAATTAATCCAGAAGTTTTAGAAGAAATATACAAAGAAGGCTATAAAAAATACGCAAAAGGAGTTTCAGATTCAAACATTCAAACTATATGGGAAGGTATTGTTGATGCTTCTGGTCAAAAAAATCTTATAGCTGCAGGTACTATTCTTGAATCAATGGAGGAAGCGGATGTTGAAAATAGTTTCAAAGACAGAGCTGATATTATTTCTAAAACTCAAAATACCCAATCCAACGTTTTAGGCTCAATGCTTGAAAACTTAGCAGCCGAAGCAAAAGGAATTAATGTAGGTTACTCGATGGAAGCCTCTAAAGATACAGGTATAAAATTTACATGGGACGACTCTAAGGCAACCGATAAAGAAGCTGCTAAAAAACTTTTTTCAAAGTGGCAAAAAATACAAAAAACATACTCTCAATTTTCAGATGAACAAGAGCTAGCGATTGCTTCATTAAATTCTGACTATTTAAAACACATAGACAAAACCAGTAATCCGGGTATAACTCCAAAACAAATACTAAATTTAACGTCAAAGACTTATAATCCTGGCAGTATCCTTGCGAATGATATTTCCACGGCTCTTTACGGAACTTACTTAGCTTTACCTACAGCTTTTGGAGGTAAAGTTTCTAAAGAAAAAGCTATAGAAGAGCAAAAAATGCTTGACAATAGACAAAGCGCTTATGAAACCCAGTTAACTTATGAGCAAGCTTTAGATCAGGGTAGATTTGGCTTTTTTGCAACAAGAACAGGGGCTCAGCAAAGTGTTAATGTTGCTATGGCAATGAGTACTAGCTATCTAGGAGCTGGGCTAAAAGTAGCTCCTTGGTTGTCGCGTTTAACAGTTAGCGCTGAGTTTGGTATTTCTTCAGGTGCTCAAAAAAGTAGAAACTTAAATATTTTAGTTGACAATAAAGAGGAGGCTGAGGAAAGTTTAAAAACTTTAAAAAATCTTTATGATAATAAGTTAATTTCAAATTTAGAATATCAAAACAGGCAAGCTGGGCTTCATGAAGTTATTGCTATGGGTGACATGACGGATAACCAAATACTGTTATCCTCTTGGGGAACAGGTCTTATTGAAGCTGGTGTTTCCTATGTTGCTGGTACAAATGTCAACGCTCAAAAAGTTATTAAAGATTTAGCTATAAAACAAGGTTCTAAAAACGTTGCTTTAGGCGGTTCAAGTGTTAATGTGTTAAGTTTTTTTGAAAGAAACGGTCTAGAAAAGTTCGGTATTGCAAGCAAAGAATGGGGTAAAAGAGCATTAGGCGAGCTAGTGGAAGAAGGTACAATACTTATTGGGGATGTTGCTTTAGATAGTGCTATTTTAGGTAGAGATTTTGACTTAAGCGAGCTAGACGATACATTAGTTACAGCCTTAATCACTACAGGAGGGATGAACACGCCTTCTATAATGTACAACTCTTTAATGACTAATGCGTTAACAAAAAAACATGAAGAAACATTAAGGCTACCGATTAACCGAATAAGCGATATAACCAACAGCCTAAAAGATCCCGACTTGAGTTCTATTGTTAAAGAAAACTTGAGAGCTCAATTAGTACAGGAGACTAAAGATCTTGGATTTGTTGTAGCAGGTATTGAAATAGATGCTTTAGCTTTAAATGGAGAAAATCACAGAAGGTTAATTGGTTTAGAGTTTTTTAAGCAGCAAAGGTTAGCCGAAGCAGGAGTTAAAGCCGGAGATACAAAAGAAGTTGTAGATCAAAAAATAGAGAATTATACTGCTTCATTGAAAAGAACAGGCAAAAATAACCAAGCTGATGGTTTTTCGCAAGATTTAAAACAAATACAAGATTCACAAGAATCAATAAAACAAAACATTGATTATTCTATTGTTGAAGAAAACTTAGGAGAAGAAGGGGAAAAAATAAAAAATAGATGGTCACAAAAATCAAACAAAAGCAAAATAAGTAAAAAATACAAAGCAGCAGATCAAAGGGGCAAGCTAGCACTTATTCTTGAAGAAATAAGAAGAACTACTGTAAACGGTTATGTAAATGAAGCTAAAAATGATGACAATACTCGTGATAGAGTAGAGTCAATGACTTACACAGACGGAATCAGTAAAGGTAAGCCTTTAACAAAAAAAGATAAAGAAAAAGAATATTTTAAGACAGGAGCTAACAAGCTTTTTATGGTGTCAACAGCTGCTACAACAAAAACTATAAGTAGAAAAAGAGCAGATGAGTTTGCAAAACGAACAAATATTGAGCTAGTAAAAATAGACCCTACGAAAAAAGACGATAAAGGTAATATTTTAGGATTAAATCAATATAACTTAAATCTAGATCAACAAAGAAAAATAGAAGAAACCGTAGGTGATTCAGATTTTAACGGTGTAATGATTGAAACTCAAGATGGCCCTAAGTTTTTAGTAACTAACGAAAGCGAAGTAACTCAAAAAAGATTAGAAAGCGGAGATATTTTTGTAGGATCAGTAGAGATCCACGAGATGACTCATGCTTCTGACGATGCTTTATTTTCTTCTGCTCAAGCAAAAGAGTATAGGAATAACTTATATACAGAAGCGAGCACCAATAAAAATCTAGAAACAGCTCATTCTATAACTATGCAAACCTTGTTTGGTAGAACTGGAAAAAACGCAGACGGCACTGACGTAGACTCTGATTTAAGCGGTGATGCTAAATATTTTGACGAAAACGGGAGGTTAACTAACTGGGAAGCTACTTCAGATACCTTTAAGGATGAATATACTAACCACCTGCAGGAAATTCTTTTTAATTTTGAAAACAATTTTGACTTAGAATCTTCTAGGAAAAAAGAAAGCTATTTTACGAGAAAATTTAAAAAGAGCGCAGACGTGTCTACTCCTAAAAAAGCGCTAGACTATTTGTTAAATCGTAATGCTGATTTTAGGTCTGGTAATTTTAGTAGCCAAGTTTTAAACGCTGTTAATAAATCAAAAAAAGAGGGAAGTAGCAAGTCTGTTGCTCTGTTTACTCAAGAGTTAGCTACTATAAAAGAAAATGAATTTGACTACGAGCCTGGGGAGTTTGATGCTCTTGTGCGTAATTTAGAGTTTAAAATTAAGAACGCTAAGAAAAAAGAAGCGGCAGCTCCTAAAACAAAAGACAAAACTAAAGCTAAGCTTGATTCTAAAAATAATGAAAAACGATTAGGTGATCAGTTTGACAAAATGGTACCAGAAGGCACTACTAAGGCGACATACGCAAAAGATATAGCAGGAAAGGTTGTAGATAAAATTAACGGAGGTATGCTAGATCCTTTGATAAGAAGAATTGCTGCAGGATACGGTATTGTCAACCAAGAAGATATTTACGGTAAAAATATGGACGAGTTTGTTAAAGATGTTATTAGCGAGCAGTTCATAAGAAACATAATGAATTATAATCCCTTAGCGGCAAACAAAAGTCTTGGAGGTTACATTATAGCTGGCCCATACGGTGTAAGAAATAGAGTTAAGGAAGCTTTAGCTAAAGGAAAGAAAGAAGCAGCAGCTGGATCCGGCGTGGGATTAGATAAAGCAAAGAATGTTACATCTAGAGAAGATTCAGCTTCTCAAGAAGCCGAAAAAAGAAAATACACACCGTTTACTAGAAGTAACATTGTACCTAACTTTACAATAACCGCTATAACAGGAAAGTTAACACAAGTTTTAGCTAGCCTAAAAAGTAAGATTACAGATAAAAGAGGTGACAACTCTGCTACAACACCTTTAGTTGCGGAAATAAAAAAGAAAATAGGTAAAGTTGTAGGAGACCCTGAAGCAGCTCCTAAACTTGTTATTCAAAGATTAGGTAAGCTAAAGGATGGTACTTATGAGAAAAATCTTATAAAAAATAAGAAAGCTATCATAGAAAACATGACCACTACTTTTTTAATGGGTAAAGATACCAAAAAAGAAGTTATAGGTGGTATCCCCATGGCTATTGAAAAATCCGTAGGAGGATCTTTTAGGGTAGACGAAAACGGAAACAGAGTGAAGGTAACTGTTAATATAGGTGGTAAAAACGTTGTTCAAGATGTGTTTGATCCAAAATTTATACCATACCCAGACTGGGTTGGCCAGGAAATTGATCGTGAAAAAACATTAGCCAGAGGCGCTACTGCTGGAAATCAAATAGTTAGAAGAGTTTCTGCTGATGAAGTTTCCGATGCTGACTTTGTGGGTTTATTTATTGACGAAAAAGGTAAACTTATTAGAGGAAAAAGAGAAGCTTTAGGTAAAGCGATAGCTGAAGAAATAGCTTTTGAAATTTTTAGCAAAGAAATTCAAAATGAAAATTCAGATATAAGCAAGGCTTTTGAAGCAAACCAAGAAGTTTTAAAAGTAGCTTTAGCTGACAATTTTGTTAACGTGCTACTAAAAGACATAGAAAGAGGCACGGTTAAGTTTAGCAAAACTTATATAACAGGTTTTAATGTTTTTGATAACAAAGTTCGTAATGTTATAAAATATATTTCTATTAATAATATAAATCCTTTAAGTATCACTGCTCAGGAAGACGAAGTTTTTAAAGATATGATAGACGATCTTAAAGAATCGTACTTAGAATTTAAACAAAAAACTAACAATGATGAGCTTTTTGAAGGTAAAAATCTAACTACCGCTCAAAAAGAACAACTTAAAAAATGGAACAAAAGTAGTGGCGTTAGTTTTTCTAACTATATAAACAATGTAGTAGATTATAATTTTAGCTATGTTGAAGGTATATTAGGAGTGCCTCATGGAGCCTCTAATTTGAAGGCTGACGGGGCAAAGCTAGCTGGCGAAAAAACTATATCAAATTATTATAATCATTTAGTAGACATTGGCACATCTAACCCTCAGGAAGTGTTTTTAAGAACACTAAGAGGCTGGTCTGTTAGCGGATTAGGAAGAAGTATATTTGGTAATAATAAAGGTCTGCAAGAGTTTATAACAAAAAATGAAGTTTTAAAAAATGCATTTGCAGGGTATACCTTAGAAAAAACTAAAACAGGTACTGGGTTGACTATAAAAACAGCCGCAGGTAAAAAAGCTGTTGAGCCTGTGCTTATTCAAGAAGTTAAAGACGATTTAAGCAAAACGGTAGACTCTGGCGCTAATGAAGTAAATCTTGATGGTAGAAAAAAATTATCAGATCAATCTGCTGAAGACTTAAAAAGATTTAGCGAGTTCTTAAAAAACGGTAATGCAGGCAGTAATTTAGGAAAAGCTGTAATTTTAAATACTATAAATTCTAACATGCGTAGTATTTTGAAAACAGTTTCCGAGGTAAAAGGAGTTATGGCTGTTGATGGGTTACCTGCTTTTAACGAAGAAGGGAAGTCTAACTATACCCTAGAACATGGAACTCCTGTTAAGCAATTACGAAACTCAATTGCTAATTTTATTAGCGACAAGGACCTTTCTTATGAAAATTCTGTAGGTAAAGTAGTAGAAACTAGTTACACTTATATAGTTCCTACGGATGTTTCAAAAGCTATAGATGCTAACTATAAAGACGGTTTTCCTGGGCAAGATTGGGTCAACATGGACGAACCTTTTAAAGCTAGGTTTAACTCTAAAGCGACTCAGGACCTATTAAAAGAAAAAGGGTACAATCAAACATTTGATGACATAACTACATTAAATAGCAAAACAGTTAATGTTCCCAAGCAGACTAAATTTTCTTCAGGATTTAAAAAATCTGTAACAACACAATCTGCAATTGATATTGCTACTAGTTTAGATTATAATAAAAATCCTAAAGGAATTAGTGTTTGGGATTTTGATGATACCTTAGCTACAACTAAAAGCAACGTATTATACACTATGCCTGATGGCACTAAAGGAAAAATTAACGCTACTGAATTTGCTTTAAGAAGCGAAGAACTATCAAAAGAGGGTGCTGAATTTGATTTTAGTGAATTTAGTAAAGTGATGAAAGGTGCTGAGGGCCCTATGTTTAATAAAGCAATGGCTAGAAATGAGAAGTTTGGTAATAAAAATGTATTTATATTAACAGCTAGGCCAGCCGATTCAAAATATGCTATACATGAGTTTTTGAAAGGTATTGGCCTTGATATTAAACTTGAAAACATTGTAGGACTCGGAGATGGCACTGCTAAAGCAAAAGCTGATTGGATGATCGGTAAAGTAACCGAAGGGTATAATGACTTTTATTTCGCGGATGATGCTATTAAAAATGTCGATGCAGTTAAAGATGTCTTCGATAATTTTGATGTAAAAGGAAAAGTTCAACAAGCTAAGGTTAAATTCAGTACAACATTGAGTACTAAGTTTAACCAAATGATAGAAAGAAAAACTGGACTTCCTGCTTCTGATAAAATTGAAAAAATGGCAGGCAGACAAATGGGTAAAGGTAAAGGAAGGTTTAAAGTATTTATAAGTCCTTCAGCTGAAGATTTCAGAGGTTTAACCCAGTATGTTTTTGCAGGCAAAGGTGAACAAGGAGAAGCTGATCAAAAGTTTTTTGAAGAGGCTTTAATGGATCCCTATTTTAAAGGGGTTGCTGCTATAGAGGCTGCCAATGTTGAAATGAAAACAGAGTTAAAAGCTTTATATAAAAAGTTTAAAGGTATAAAAAAGAAATTAAAAAAGAATACAGAAAACAAAAACTTTACTAACGATCAAGCTGTTAGGGTTTACCTTTGGACTAAAGCTGGTTACAAAATACCCGGCATTTCTAAGCAGGAACAAAAAACATTAAACGAGACGGTAAAGACCGATGAAGAGCTTCTAAGGTTTGCTGAATCATTATTAATATCTACTAAAAAAGAAAAGTGGGGAAAACCTAATCAGTATTGGGATACTCAAACTTTATTAAACGATATACAAACTTTAACGGAAAAAATTAACAGAAAAGAGTACATAAAAGAATTTATACAAAACGCAGAGTTAATATTTAGCGAACAAAACCTAAACAAAATAGAAGCAAGCTTTGGAGCATCTACAAGAAATGCTATAGAAGATTCTTTATACGCTATGAGAACAGGTAGTAATAGAACTGTTGGTCAAAACCAAATAGATAATAAGTGGATGAATTGGCTTAACAACTCTATAGGTTCTATAATGTTTTTTAACAGAAAATCAGCATTACTGCAGACGCTTTCTACCATGAATTTTATTAATTGGCATGACAATAATCCAGCTAAAGCAGCACTAGCGTTTGCCAATCAACCTCAGTTTTGGAAAGACTTTGTGTTTTTATTTAATTCTCCTAAATTAAAAGAAAGAAGAGGTGGTTTAAAATCTGACATACAAGAAGCTGAAATTGCAAACGCAGCTAGAGGTTCTAAAAATAAGGCTTCTGCAGCATTAGCTTATTTATTAAAAATTGGTTTTACGCCAACGCAGATAGCTGATAGTTTTGCGATTGCCGCTGGGGGTGCAACGTTTTATAGGAATAGAATAAATACTTATTTAAAAGAAGTAAATGCTGATGGTGAAAAAATTTACACTAAAAAGCAAGCAGAAGAAAAAGCATTTTTAGATTTTTCAAAAACGTCAGATATTTCTCAGCAATCAGGTGATCCAGCATTAGTCTCCCAACAGCAAAGAAGCATTGCGGGGCGTCTTATATTAGCTTTTCAAAATTATCCCATGCAGTCAGCTAGAATTCAAAAAAAATCTGCTCAAGATCTTTTGAATAGAAGAGGTGATCCTAAAGAGCATTTAAGCAAAATACTATACTATGGAGCTATACAGTCATTATTGTTTAATACTCTTAGTAATGGTTTATTTACTCTATTCCCTGGTTTTGACAACGAAGACGACGAAGAAAAAATAAAAAAGGACAGCGAAAAAAGAATAAATAAAGCGATGAAAGGTATGTTAGACTCTGCAATACGAGGTACTGGTATATACGGAGCTGTTGGAACTACTATTAAAAACACATACAAAATGTATGTAAAGCAAGAAGAAAGAGGGTCTTTTAAAGCTGATCATGCTTACACTTTATTAGAGGCTTTAAATTTATCTCCGCAGATAGGGTCTAAGGCTGCTGATTTTTACTCAGCAATACAAACAAGAAGATTTAATAAAAAAGTTATAGAAAAACACCCGTGGAGTATAACTATAGATGGCAAATTTAATCCATCACCTAATTACGACATAGCAGGTAGTTTAGCTTCTTCGTTTTTTAACTTACCTTTAGATAGGATGTTGGTTGAAGCTAAAGGGGTTGCTGAAATGTTAGACAAAAGAAACACTCAAATGCAAAGATTGTTTTTAGCTTTAGGTTTTAGAGCATGGGATGTCAACGCTCCTAACGAAGAGTTTAAATTAATTAAAGAAAAACGTAAATCAGGAGGCTTAAAGATTAAAAAAATAAAAGTTAAACAAACAATAAAAGTTAAATAATATGGCAAAAGACGCATGTTACCATAAAGTAAAAAAAAGATATAAAGTATTTCCTTCTGCTTACGCAAGCGGGGCCTTAGCCAAATGTCGCAAGGTTGGTTCAAAGAATTGGGGAAACAAAAGTAAAAAGAAAAAATAATATGGCAGTTCGTAAAACTAAAAAAGGCTTAGCGCTTAAACGTTGGTTTAAAGAGCAGTGGATAGATGTACGTACTGGTAAACCCTGTGGTAGAAGAGCAGGTGAAAAAAGAGGTACGCCGTATTGTAGACCTAGTAAAAGAGTATCCAGCAAGACACCTAAGACATCAGGTGAAATGTCTGCTTCTGAAAAGGCTAAAAAAATAAGAGAGAAAAAAAGACTAGGGCAACCCGCTGGAAAACCTAAACGCGTAAAGTCTTTAAAAAGAAAGAAAAGTAGGTGATTACATATAGTATATAAAAACAAAAATAAATGGCTAACAAAATATCAGAAAATACTGAAGTTCAACTAGATTTAAAAACAATAGCAACAATTGTAGTTGGAGCGGTTTCGCTAGCTTCAGTGTATTTTGCGTTACAATCAGATATAGAACTTGCAAAAAAATTACCAGAACCTGAAATTAAAAAATCAGAGTATGAATTAAAGGATGAATTAATTCGTAATACAGTAATTAATATAAATGAAAAAGTTAACAATAATAGTAAAAAGCTAGATAAAATAGACGAAAAACTATTTGAGATCATAAATAAATAATCATGAAAAACATTTTAATTTTAATCACATTCTTATTTTCTATAAATTCATTTTCCCAGGAAGTAACGCTACTTTATGTAAACTCAACTTGGAATAAAAGTAACAGGTATAAGCATTTAAAGTCATTAAATAACGTAAAAATTTTAGAGGCTAACTATGATGATCAACCTGTTAAGTTTAAAAATCAAATAAAATCTGTACCCGCTATAATATTGTTTGATAAAAATAAAAAACCAAAACGTGTTTGGCAAGGAGGTTTATCAATGCAGCTGCTCGTAGACCCAAAAGAAATACAGCAAGCGATCAACAATATATATAATAAATGATAAGCAAACATATTTCAGAAAAAGAAGGTATATACAGCGCGACAGCTCTGAGACTGGGCTTAAATAACAACCCTGGAGACTACGAATATTCAAATATGGTTCTTACTGCTAATGAAATATTTGAACCTCTTAGAAAGCACGTAAACAAACCTATAAAAATAAATTCATTTTTTAGAAGTGTTGAATTAAACAAGGCTATAGGTGGAAGTTCTAGATCGCAGCATTGTGAAGGAAGAGCAATTGATATTGATGATACTTTTGGGCACGCTACTAACGCTGAAATGTATAATTGGATTAAAGAAAATTTAAACTTTGATCAAATGATATGGGAGTTTGGTAACGATGAAAACCCTGCTTGGGTGCATGTTAGTTATGTTTCTGAAGATCAAAACCGTAATAGATGCTTAAAAGCTTACAAAGAAAATGGTAAAACAAAATATAAAGTAATATGAAAAAAATTATAGATAAACTACAATCAGCCTGGAATAAGTTATTATATAAACTTATGTTTAAGAGGTATAAATAAAAAGGAGCTACGAAAGTAGCCCCTTTAATTATTTTTAACCATCACAAGCTAAACAATCTTCACTCATAGCTTGTTGAGCTATATCGCCACGTAACACAGATTCAGTACGTGTATAGTATAAAGTTTTAACACCTTTTTTCCAGGCATCGAAATGAACTTTATTTAACCATCTAGGGGTTGCTTCAGAAGGGAATGCTAAATTCAAACTAACTGATTGATCCACGTAATCCTGTCTAAGACCTGCTTGATTAACTAACTCCAATTGATTGATCTCCTTAAAGGTTTTAAAAACTTCCTTGGCGGGTATGTCATGACCCAGGGTAATACCATCAAGCTCACTAATGTTTTGAACACTACCACCATCAGCCAGTATTTTATCCCATGTTTCATTGTTGTTAATTTTTAGTTTTCTTAATAGCTTTACTAACGTCGGGTTTTTCCTAATGAAAGTCCCCTTAGCACTCTGCTCCGTAAAAACATTCGCAGCCCACGGCTCAATACCAGGAGAAACATTCCCGCTAAGCTTGCTATTAGAAACAGTAGGAGCAATAGCCCGCAGATGAGTATTACGCATACCGGTACCAATACACCATAGAGGCTCTCCGTAAATTTCTGCCAAATCTCTTGAGGCTCTTTCACTTTCGATTTTAATCTGAGAAAATATTTTCCTAGTTTCAAACTGAGCAAGTAAACCTTCAAAAGGTATACCCTTTTCTTGTAGATACGTGTGCCATCCGAGTACACCCAATCCGAGTGCTCGTCCTTTTTGAGCAGAACGAATGGCATTTTCAAAACCTCTAAGTCCTTTTGCTCTTTGAATAAATTCCTCCATAACCCCATCAAGAAACCACGTGGCGTGGTATATAAGGTTAGTGTCTTTCCATTCTTCATATTTAGCTAAGTTTAATGATGATAAACAGCAAACAAAGCTGTGATTCTCATCTGTTGTTAATGTTATCTCGCTACATATATTAGTCATATGTACTTTCAGTCCGTTGTCTTTATATGCTGCTGGATTTGCTTTGTTAACATTTCCTTTAAACATAATATACGGTTCTCCAGTTGCTTTTCGCTTTCTAAGTAGTTTACTCCATCTAGATCTTGCTTCCTTATCTCCTTGTTCAAGCCTACGCATAAACTTGTCACCAATAATTGCGCACTGATGTAAGTTAAGCGATTGTCTGTTAACATCTCCTTTAGGTTCCCTGATTTCAAGCCACTCCTCGAAGTCATCATGTTCAATGTTGATATTAACTGAGGCAGCTCCACGACGGACACTCCCTTGATTAGTTGCAAGAATTGTTGAGTCATATATCTTGCAGAAAGGTACGACTCCGTCTGATGTTCCATTACCTGTTATTCTAGCGCCAGCGGGTCTGATTTGATTTATACCGATACCAACTCCACCGCCGTGCTTAGCGAGTAGCATCATTTCTAAGTTCTTACTTCCTATGTCTTGTATAGAGTCAGCAACATCGATGCCAAAGCAACTGATAGGAAGGCCACGATCTGTACCAGTGTTGGAAAGTACTGGAGAAGCCAGGCAAAGCCAACCATTCCAGATATAATTAAAAAACGTTTCAGCCATCTCTGGTTTATATAACCTACGAGCAACTGTTTTAGCGACTCTTTGGTATGCTTCTCTAGGCGTTTCTCCGTCATATAAATATCCCCCGGATATAGTCTTCTTGTATACGTCCGTATTACCCCACGCAGGGTAATCTTCTCCTTTGATCCATTCATTGTTCCACATTATGTTATTAAGTGTATTAGCCAGGCTATAAGCCCATTTATATTTAAAGCTACTAGATTCCATTGTTTTCTAGAGCTTGTTTGTATTACTACTAATATAAAACCTATAATATATAATTTAGGCTCTATGGTCCATTGGGCAGCGATTAAAAAACCACTACCCATGTAACCTACTCTAGTCGCTAACCTTTTCCCCGGTGTCAAGCGTTTTTGCCTCACTAGTTTGCTCAGCAGCTTGTTCTTTAAGTTTATTAATTGCTTCATCGTAATCAGGCATTTTTTTAATAGTTTCTAAAGTACCTAAAGCTAATTGCTTTATGTTATTTACTTCTTTTATTAGTTGATTAGCAACACCTCCTAGTGTTTCAATCTTATTTCTCATTTCAATAAGTGTCTGTTCTTTCATATAATTGTTTTAAAATTTGTTCGTTACTTATATTAATGCTACCAGATGTCCTCGTAGTCTTCTCCTTCGTTAGCTTTTGAATAATCAGTCGGCCTAATAGCGAAAAAATCAGTATGAGTGACGCCCCCGGTAAGATGGTAAAACCAATCAAGATTACCCGCTGCTTTAGCGTCATACGCAAAATAGTTACCCAAATCGACATAACCAAGCTCCACAAGTTTTTCATTTGTTCTCTTTTTTATAAAGTGTTTTAAATCATTAGCTGAGATGCCTTCTATATCACCCATCTCAAACATTTTTTCTATATATTTAACTTCAAGACTTACCATTGTTTCAGCAGCTTTTATTACATCTTCTCGACATAAACTCAATAATTGATTATCTTCTTCGCACATATGACGAAATAATTGACAACCCATTTTACTGTGTAATGATTCATCTCTTACAGACCATTTCATTTGTTGCCCAATCCCTTTAAGTAAATTACGTAACTGAAAAGAATACAACACTGCAAAGGCAGAATAAAGACTAACACCTTCAGCGAAGGCTGAAAATACAGCAAGAGATTTAGCAATACCAATTGTATTGTCGCCATCGTAAGAAACGAGGTTATCAAAACGATCTGCCGTAGCAGGTTCGTGTAAAAATGCTTCATAATCTTCTAATTTTAATGTTTCGTTTAAATAACTATAAGCAACTGCATGAACAGTTTCTTGTGACCCAAACATCATTGCCATTTGCTGGATCTCATGTTTAGGAAACCATTTAACAACTTTTTGAGTCCAATAGTCGGACACGGCGCACTCTGTCTGAGCAAACCCAAGTAAAATGTTTCCGACGAGGTTTTTTTCTTTTTCATTTAGTTTTTCTTTCCAATCTTTAATATCACTCTGCATTGAGATTTCAGTGTGTAACCAAAATGCCTGTGCTTGCTTTAACCAACCCTCAGTGTAGTATTCAGGGTATTCAAACGGTTTGTACGCTATGCGCTCATCAAATAATCCCATTACTTGTATACAGTTAAAGCTACATCTATTATAGGTAAATATAATACGTGTATGGTACTATCTTCCATTTCGTAACTTCTTATCCCAATTAAAAATCCGGGGTAAAACCCTAACTCTATACTCCATGCTGATTTGTTTTCGTCTTCTTTCATGTACAAATTATGTTATATCTTTTATGTAATTGTTCTATATCTATTGATCTTACTTTACCTTTAGCCTCCCAGCTCCACTTTACGAACTTATCTATTTGACGTTCAGCGTACTTTTGCCTAGCTATTCGTTTTGCTTCAAAAGGATTAACCTTACTGTCTCGTCGCATTCTTTCTGGTTTTGTGGTTTATATAATGTTACTCCCGGAAATTGCTCTACAATTAATCTTTTAAACAACTTCCATCGCATAGGAAATGATTCGTTAGCTCTACCTTTTGTTTCAATTATAAATGTATCGCCAATAAAATCAGGTGTATACTTAATAGGCAAAATACGCTTGCATCCTCTATTTTTGTAATCACCTTTACCGTTTGATTGTCTTTCGTATACTTCGTTTTCAAAATGAAAACCAGCATGCAATACAAACGTTTCTCCTTCGTACTTAGCTTTAATTTTATTTTTTCTTAAAGCTATATACATATACTTCTCAAGACCCGAAGCAAAGTCGATACCATCATATGATACCTTCTTTGCTCTTACTGGTCCACGCTTTCCGCTTTTTCTTTTAAATGACTTTCTCATCTCTTACTTCTAAGTCCATTAATAAATCTTCTTCAAGATCTGTGCTGTAAACTTCTTTAGCTTTTTGTAAATACAATACAGCATCCATAAGTTCTTCTTGTAAGTGATTAAGCCATTGAAACATTTCAGACGGATCTTTGTCAAGAGTTACGCCGTACTTTTTAAAGCCTACATCGGATCTTGATACAAACTTGTCAACTACACGTCTTACAACTGGATCTCTAAATTCTATTTCTTTTTTCATTATAATGTAGTTTTTACAAATGTTCCGTTAGCCATTTTACCTTTGCGATTAGCTATTTCTTTGTAAGCTGAATCAATACAATCTTCGATCTCCATGTTCTCAAGTGCTGCTAAGTTTGTTAATACAACAACCATATCCCCTATAGCATCTTTTATTTCAGGAGTATCTCTTTTCAGCAAAGCTTGTGCTAATTCACCTGCTTCTTCAATAAGTTTAACATATTGAGTATGAGAGTTACCATCGTCGTATATACCTCTTACATGAGCCCATTGTCTTATTAATTCAAATCTTGACTCACTGTCTACTGGTTTATTAGAGAATAGATTAGCAAAGGCTTTATTGTATATGTAGCATCTTTGATCATTGTACATTGATATTCTACAGTTAGAAATAATCCAAGGTATAGTTTCTTTAGTTATTTCAAAATCACCATGCTTTGTAGACCATTTAACCCCAACGTTATCCATTAAATTACCTTTAAGTTTATTTAACGGGAAGGGGAAAGTACTTGTCTGCTCTGTAGCGTTAATTTTCATTTTATTGTTTTTATTGATTAAATTTCTATATGATTGCCTGTCAACTTTATAGCCGTAAGACTTTTGAAGTTCTATTTCTTTGCTAGATATTATATCAATATCATCACTTGTAAATAAAACTTCGTATTCTTCTGGTGCATATCCTTGTTGCTCCGTAACTCTCTTATTAAGATTACGTGTAACTCCAATTTTTTTACCAGGAATGTGATAAATTTTATACATAATTTTTGTTATTTACCAACACTTAGCTCTGCTTTGATTGCAGGATAAGGATTGTAGTTAATTAATTCAATCTCAAAATTATCAGGTATATTCAAACCACCTAATATATTATCACTAATACCTTTATCTAAGTGTAAAAATGGCAAAGCTCGCTTAGCTCTTCTTCTGTATTCTTTTGCTTGATCTAAATGATTGTTATATAAATGACAGTCACCTAGTTGGCCAATAAGCTGACCAGCTTCAAGACCAGCACCCTTAGCTAACATTTCTAATAATAAACCGTACATTGCAATATCGTAAGGTAAACCTAAAAATACATCAGCGGATCTTTGTTGCCACATCAAATCCATAACACCATTATTAATATAAACTTGAAAAGCATAATGACACGGAGGAAGTACCATATCTTTCATCTCATGTGGAGCCCATGCGCTAACTATAAGACGTCTAGAATCTGGATTAGTGTTGATGCTATACACAAGATTATAAAGCTGATCTACGCCGTTAAAATTACGCCACTGTTTTCCGTACACAGGACCTAATGTTTCATCTGTTCTACCTGAGCGTTCATAATCCGGTCGCCAATATTTAACACCGTTATCTTCTAAATATTTAAGATCAGTTCTACCTTGTAATATCCAAAGTAGTTCAGTCCTTGCTGCATTAAAACTTATCTTCTTTCCTGTGAGTATAGGGAAGCCCAGTGACATATCGTGTCTAATCGTTCTTCCGAAGACAGACTTCGTCCCAGTCCCTGTTCTATCTGATTTATCCAGACCTCTGTCGAGTATTTCTGATAATAATTTTTTGTATTCATTTTCTATGTTTGTCATAATAGTATTTACAATATTCAAATATTTTTAACCATATCTCATTTTTACCGTATGATTCTGGGCTTGTATGAGTTTTACCGTTGTTGATTATATCAACATACCATTCAGTCTTGTTCTTTGCTTTAGCAGATATACATATGTTATTTTTAACACACCATCTATAAGGTATCCAATCTGATTCTTTATGAGGTGGATTACCCATATTTATAGCTTTCTTTTTTTGACCGCTACCCATCTACTCCCAAGGCATTTTCTCTGTGCCAATATCTAAAGGTTCGTGAGGAATAAAACAACCTGATTTCGGTTCCCATTTAAATATAGCTTCAGCGCCGTTTTCACCAAGGTTTTGAAACTTTATTTTAAGTACTTTAGCTTTAACAGTTTTAGCCTCATAATCTCTATGAACTAATATACCGTGATAAGAAGCATCATACCATTCACCACCGCCTTTTATGTTATACATTGTAGGCTCTTCAATCTTACCATCTTTGTCTTTATACATTTTAGTTGGGTGCGCAACAATAAATACGAGTACATCAAACTTCTTAGCAAACGTTTCTATCTTAGTTAGATATTCCATTGTGTAACGGTTGACATCTTCTGTCTTACAATCTATATCTCTAACTTTATTAAATGGATCTATTACTAAGCATTTAATACCTTTACGCTTAACAAGTTCAGCTGCTTTCTTTAAAACAGACTCTAAAGTGTAGCGTTCCATATCAATGTGAAAGTAATTGCTATTACAGTGATCAGCTATTTGATTCCACTTGTCTCCACCTATATCGTTTTTCGTTGGCATACCTTGCCAAGTCTTACGCATTAATTTATGAGCGTGTAGATATGTCGGTACATTTTCTGGAGATGCGAAAGCTGTTTTCCAGCCGTAGTTTGCGTTATAGCCAACAACCATTTGATCCACGAAATCCGACTTCCCAGAAGAAGGTATTCCAGTGACAGTAATAAACTGACCAGTATACGTTGAAAATATATCATCAAAGTTTTGTAAACCAATTTGAAAGCCAGGTTTAAAACCATTTTTAACAAAGTCAGTGACTTCATCTTCGATATCTCTGAACGTAGTAACGTTTTCAAGCGGTACTGGTTTTGCTCCTGTAATTCTAGCTGTGAGTTTTTCTTTACCATACTTTAATAAATATTCATTTGCATCTTTACAATCTTCGAATGTCGTTATATGGCAAACCTCAGATCCTAGTCTTCTAATTAATTCTGTTTGCAACGCTTGCCCAGCTTCATCAGAATCTACAGCTAATATAATCTTTTCTTTGTCTTCGAAATAATCAATACAGCTATCTAAATAATCTAAGTTATTTGTATTAAGCGTCGCTCCGTTTGGTACTGATATTGCATTTGTTATACCTGCTTCGTATAGTGCTAAAACATCCATCTCGCCTTCAACTATAACGCAGTACTCATAACCTACAGTACTATCTATATTATAAAAGACTTTCTCAGCCCCTTTATATAATTTAAAGTTCTTTCTTCCATCTCGGTATTTAACATTAGTTAATTCACCGCCCATAAAATAATTGAACTTTATAACATTCTCGGTCTTACCGGTCTGTGGCATCCACTCAGGACCCTCACTAACTTTTAAGTCAATGAGAGTCTGAGCTGATATACCTCTTGTATCAAACCATTCTATAACCTTGTCGCTTACAAATTCCGGTTTCTCAGGATCTGCTTTTACTTCAGGTTTAACATATACTTTTTCAGCTTTACCTTTACGCTTATAAGTATGCAGTTGAAATGATTTACTACAGTTGTGACAAGTACCGAGACCCCGTTCCCAGTCATAAGAAGCACATTGCTTTTTATGATTCTTAGGTTTCCTGCAGGAGGTAGAGTCAGGGCATACACCCTGTTTCTTACCTTCTTCAAGCTTATGTACATTGAATTCATCAATTACAAATCCATTGATCTCTGTTTCTTGCATTTAATTTAATTTAATTTAATTGTTAATCACCATCCCTACAATCAGGGCATATATCACAAAAATCGTACTCTTCTTCGGACATGTCTTTCTCGCAAATTTCGCAGTTCATTAAAACGGTAAGTCCTCATCTAGTTGTGTTAATTGAGGAGCAGCTTGTTGCGGTTGATCTGTTCTAGGTGCAGCCGCTACATTATCGCCATTAGTCCATACAACTTTTACATTTCCTAAATAAACTTTTGGAGCTTTAGCTTCACGTTCTTCTTTAGATTGTTCTACTACTACAGGGCCTTGATTACCAAATTGGTCAACCTCATCGTTGATGGTGATTGTAATTGGTAAATAAGATCCTTTTTTCCCTTTGTATATTTTATCCTTAGGGATCTCGTTTAAATTGATATTTGCTTTGATAATACTAGCCATAATTTTAGTATGTATTTAATTGGTTAAACATTCTTGTTAATTGTTCTTTGGTTGCTCCGGTTGTTCTCCGAACATTATCCACTGCTTTTACATGTGTTTGATTTCTGTAGAAATTAGTTTCATTAGTGTTCATACCTGTTACCGTGCATACTCTTTTTTTACTTCTTGCCATTTGATTAAAGTGTTTTGTTAATAAAATAATTGTTTGGATCGAAATCCGGATTTTCATAAAACAATTTATATTGTTCTACTGCTTGTTGTACTTTGTCCTTACCGCTTTCATAAAAAGCATCTGAACAATCGAAAATACCAATCTGTCTTGTTTTTTTATCTATTCCTATAAAAACTAGATCGTAACCAAATATTTTTCGATAAATGTAAGCTTGACTGTCGTAATTGTAACGGAAAGCTGAGCTTCTAAATTTAGTTATATCACCTGTTGTTTTAAGATCAATAATTAATTTTTCATCGTGATTAACGATATCTGCTTTACCTTTCCACCATAGTCCTTCAATCTTTTTAATTCCAGGTTGTTCATATTCAACATTGATACCATTTATTAAACTTTTGCAAACATTATTAGATTGCATTGTGTCGATTAATAATTCTAAGTTATCTACTTCATGTTGTAATAAACACATTTCTCCACCTGAAATCTCTCTGTACGCTTTTGTATTCCTAGTTGTTGATTCAATTATCCTATACTTTTTAAGCTTATCTGGCTCAAGTATTGCTGTATGAAAATAACCACCAACTAAAAAATTAATGTTTGGTTTTTGTGGAGCGCCAAGCGCAAGAGGATTTGTTAACAACGTTGAGATATCTGAATTACTTCTAAACTGTTTTCCAAAGTCACCGTAGTAATCTTCATCGTTTACAAGTCTTTTTAATACCTCACTTTTGTTAAAATCTTCCATACTATAATGTTGTTAATTTAGCTTCTATCTCTTGTGAGATATCATATTTAGCTTTTATAGCGTCTAACTTACCTCCTTTTTTAATAAAGTCTACTGCTTTTGGATAAGCTGGATCTTTTTCTGAGGTTAACGTGTTTTTAGCTTTCGGTGCTTTACCGTGTGAATTTGTAGCATCGCTGTCTGCCGTGTCGTCAATTAAAAATAAATTTCCAAGTGCGTATTTCTTTCCATAACTAGAAGCGCTACCAAACTTTTGAGGCATTTGCATACCTTTTTGGTTTAAATCAATACCGACAATAGCATTAGCATGTATAGCATTTTCGCCATCGCTAATTGTTGCTTGTGAGTTCATTATTGGAAATGGATCAAAACTGATAATTTCTTCATTGATTGTTACACTAACTCCTAACTCTAATAGATAAGGTTTTGTTGCTTCTAGGATGTCTTCGGCTGATCTGAAGTTATAGCGGCCGAACGAGTTGTATCTACTCTTTTTAGATTTGAACTTTGTCTGGATCGTTGCCAGTTTTTCATTTAATTTCATTAGATTTCGTTTTATTTACTATTAATATAATTACATATTTAAGCGTTAATTTAAAGCTTAACTTACAGATAATCAATCACTTGAGCTGCGTCAGTGTTAGCGATTAAAGCGTTTATTGCTTCTTTTTTTATTTGGGAAACTCTAACACTACCTACATTTAAAAGCTTAGCAATTTCAGGTCCCGACATTTTGTCGCAGTCTAAACCATAAGAAAGTCTCAATACTTCTTGTTGTTTGAAATTTAAGTATTGTTTTATCAATCCCATTAAATAAGAGTTTAATATGTCTATATTATAAGGCTCGGATTTATCTGGTATTTGAAAAGCGCGGTGGTCGTTTTCGCTTTTATCACTTTCAATGTCTATACTAGAAAATATACTATTAAAAAATAAAGCCACTTTGTTATCACTGGGATTATTACGCATATCATTTAAAACATGTTCAGGTATACGCATTGTACCTCTATTTATATTTATAGCTCTTCTTATAGCTCCTTTGATTCTTTTACTTATAAAACTTTTTAAAGTCTTTTCTATATCAGGTGACTCGTGTAGTTTTTCCCAATCTATTTTATCTATAGCTAATGTTAAAGCAACGCTTCCTTCTTGAATTAAGTCATTGATACTTAATATACCAGAAGCTTGATCGCTAGTTGAAAACTTTCTTGCTAGGTTTTCTACTAATGGTAAAAATTTTACTATTAATTCATCTCTAGAGTACTCATCAAAGAACTTACCTTCAATTCTAGCTACGGATTGTTTCACGTCAGCTTTGTACCTAACATAGTTTTGTATATTATATTTTTTCATCTTTTATATTATCGATCATTGATCGTGTTTAGTTTGTAAATTATAACTGTTGATTTAATAATTCTTTTTCTTTTTTTAACTCATTGCTCATGTTTCTATGTATTGTTCGTGTAGAACACTTTAATGTATCAGCTAAGCCATTTATAGTTATTTTTTGGTTGTTATGATTAATAATTAACATAGCGTCATATATTTCGTTTGACGATATTTTAGATCTACCAACCATTTTACCCACTATAGATAGCTTTTGTCGCATATCTAAACCTGTATTATCTTTAAATATTATTTTACGCAACTTATTAGGTGGGGGTCTTTCAAGATCCATCATTGATACGTCATATAACATTGTCTGCAATAACTGTTCAGATACATCGAATGTAACAAACCCGTTTCTTATCTCAGATATATAATATATCAATGCATTAAAAGCGTTTTGATCCAGTTGAGGATTCAGATACCATAATACATACATGTGCCATTTTAAGCTCTTATACGTATTAATTTTAGCCCGTGAGTTGAACAGTGTATAGCATTCGTAAGTGCCAGACTTATAGAAGTAGCCCCAGTCAAATATTTCCGAAGGAACATCATCTATAGGATCTCTTCTATATATTATTCGATGCCTATCAAGGTATTTTGTATTTCTTTCGTATTGTGACATTAGCCTCTTACTATTATTATATACTAGCTATTGTCGCACTAGTACACTATTAATTTTAATCTCCTGTTATACTTTTTTAAAAGCTTTGCTTTATTATTTGGATTAGTGTTATTTAACACTGAATTAATTATCTCACTGTTTAGCTCTGCTATCTTTAGATGTAGAAACTTTACGTGGTTGGCTTTTCTTCTGTTCTTTTTGTATCTTCGTATTAATGTTCGCATAATTCGTTGATGTTATGTGGTCGTATAATCTTTTGCTCATTTTTGTTTTTTACAGTGTGTTTTTCGTTTTCGTAATAATTCCAGTAACCAAGTACGCTATTGCCTTCTACTTTATATTCGTCAGGCATACATTGCGGTGGTTGTTCAAAATCTTTATTAGATATACCGTTAGGTAGAGAGTATAATACATCTCGACATTTAGCAATAGTTAAATGCTGTTTACCATAACGTTTAGTATATTCAGCTCCTAGAGCTAACATATGTTCGTAAGCCCACATATAAGCTTCAGCAGAGGATCTAACCCATATAGCCGAAGGGTGATTTTTATGTGTAGCTTTATACGGTATATCAATATTGGTACCAAGCTCGTGATGTGCAGTACATAGTAATTGTGCAGTTTCAAGTATCATCTTTACTACATGCTTATTGTACTGGTATTGAGCTGCTTTAACCGGGTCGTGTGATAAATAAAATATATTCATTATTTTCTTTTTGCTTTTAAATCTATTATTTTACTATTTATTTTACTTGCTAATTTAAAGTCTTGATCTTCAATTGACCTATCTAACTCTTGTTGCAGTGCGGTAATTTGCATTTCTAACATTTCTTGTTCATCTAGCATTCTCATATTGCCAAACCCATCTTTAGCTGCATGCTCAAGACTTATATTAAAACTTTCATTCCATTCGTCTTGTTTAGCTTCTATATGATCTATAACTAATTTAGCTGTTAGTTC
>UEXM01000703.1_pt1 | contig 33350 bp, 28 predicted proteins | sample 1796661 | NCBI WGS metagenome assembly UEXM01 (sample SAMEA4772469, study PRJEB27181) | metagenome
GGCCGACCCGCCCAAGAAAATCGGGGGTGCGAGGGCGCCGTGGGAAATGGCATTGCCGCGAATATTCCAGGGGCCGAGTTCTACCCCGGCCAGACGGGTCAGGTGGGTAACCGCCGCCTTGGCGCCTGAATACAGATACCCACCCTGCGCATAGCGATGCGCGGCAATGCTGGCGTTGTTGATGATACTGCCGCCACCGGCGGGTTTCATGACACGGGCGGCATGTTTGATACCAAAAACCGGGGCGCCGACAAGGAGTCGCATGACCCGGGCGAAGTCTTCTTCGGTCACAGACTCGGCGCTGCTGCGCTCGCCGGCGCCGGCGTTGTTAAACAGGCAGTCGAGTCGGCCGAACTCAGTCATGGCGATGTCGACTGCCGCGGCGATATCGGCTTCCCGCATGATGTCGGTACGCTTGAATACGACCCGGACACCAAACTCGTCGCTGAGCTCAGCGGCCAGCGCTTCGCCCTTGTCGACGGTTCGGCCGGCGATCACTAGTTGCGCCCCCTGGGCGGCAAAGACGCGAGCCGTGGCTTCACCAATACCGCTGGTGGCACCGGTAATAAGAGCGATCTTGCGTTGTAGTCGACCTGCCATAAAACATCCTTCTTTGTGATTATTATCGGAGTTGCAAGTATCAGAAAATCATAAACAAGCTGAACGCTGATAGCAATGCATGCGGCAGCGTAGACTTTGCATGACAATACTTCTATTCTGGGCGTCCATTGCAGTGAGGAGTCGCAGGATGCCATCGCCAAAGTCTGAACAGGATGTGCCCTCGCAGGACACGGCGAGGCAGGATAAATCACAACAGGCAGAGGGAATCTTCAGTTCGCTTAAAGCCGGTTTCATCAAGCTGATGCTGAACTGGCCCGGGACCATTCTTGCGGGCTTCCTGATACTGGTTGCAATACTGGGCTGGCAGGCCCGTCACTTTGAAATCGACGCATCCCCAGACACCTTGCTCACCCAGGGCAATGAACTGTATATCCAGACCCAGGATGTCAATCAGCGCTATGCGCCGCAGGAATTCCTGCTGCTCACGTATGAGCCCACTGGCCACGAACTGTATTCCGAGACCACCTTTACCAGTATCCGCTCCCTGACCGCTGCCGTGCTCGCGATGGAACGCGTCGAGTCCGTGCGCAATATGCTGAATGTGCCGCTTTTTGCCAATGTTGACAACGTACAGGACGTCAGCGGCGATCTGGAAAACATGACCATCAATGATGGTGAGTTTCAGATGCAGCAGATTGAAGAGGAATTCGACGATCACCCCATCTACGCGGATCTGTTGGTCAATCGTGAACAGACTGCGGCAGCATTGCAAATTCTGTTTCGCACTGATGCTCGCCTGCAGGAACTCAACGGCCGCATCAACGCCCTCAACAGCGCCAGTGTGGATCGCGAACTGACGCAACAAGAACAGCAGGAACTGGAAACCCTCAGTATAGAGCGGGAGCCCATTGAACAGGCGCTTGAGCAAACCCGTATCGAAGAAATTGATCAGCTACGGGCACTTGCCGCCGAGTATGCCGACGAGGCAAATATCAGACTGGGCGGCGTGCACGTCATCGCCTATCAGCTCATTGAAATTATCAGTAATGATCTGGTCATTTTCGGTGCCGCGATAGCAGTGATGATCTGCCTTGTGCTGCTGATTCTGTTCAGAAGTCTGCGCTGGATCCTGATTCCGGTGGTGTGTTGTATTTGCAGCGTACTGCCAACGATAGGCCTGCTGGCCATGTTTGGCATGAAAGCGACAGTGATCTCGGCCAACTTTATCGCGTTGCAGCTTATTCTGACCCTGGCCATCGTCATCCATCTGATTGTGCAGTACCGCCAGTTAGCCGAAAGTGACAATGGTCTGACGCAGCGCGAGTTGGTCCGCGCTACGCTGGATGAAAAGATGGGGCCCTGCTTTTTTGCCGGCATCACCACATCGGTGGGTTTTGCCTCACTGGTTTTCAGTGGCATCCAGCCGGTTATCTCCTTCGGCTGGATGATGATTATCGCGATGTCGGTGTCGATTGTGGTAAGTCTGATACTGTTCCCGGTGCTGATCGACCTGCTGCCACGGGAAAAAGTTCGCAAGGATTTGTCAGTGCTGGTTGCGCTGGTTAAAGGCTTTCGCGCACTGGTACTGAAATACCAGGCGGTGGTCTGGGTGCTGTGTCTGTTGATACTGGGTGTGGGCGTGTCAGGTGCCATGCGGTTGAGTGTGGAGAACAGCTTCATCAACTATTTCAAACCCTCTACCCAGATCTATCAGGAACTCGCCTACATTGATCAGCACTTTGGCGGCACCACTCCTCTGGACATCATCTACACCTTGCCCGAACAATCGGGCGATCCGGATATCGTGATGAGTGCTGAAAGCGTGTTGAGCATGCAACGTATCCAGAACCGGCTCAATCGTTATGATGCCACCGGGCGCATACTGTCGCCGGTCAACATGACGGATCTGGCGCGTGAAGTGAATAATGATCGGCCGCTGACCGAATATGAACTCACCGCGCTGTACTGGATGATGGATGAATCGTTTCGCGACGACCTCATCGGATCATTCTTCGATGAAGACAACAATCAGGTTCGGTTCAATATCTGGGTGGAAGACCTGACTGAAGGTCTCAACCGTGCCGGTTTGCTGCAGAGTGTGAAGAACGACATGTCCGAACTAGGGATAGCGGAATCGGAATACCAGCTGACCAATCTGTTTATGTTGTATCAGGATATCATGCAACAACTCGCTGACTCTCAGGTCACCACGCTGGCAATTGTCTACATCGCGTTAACGCTGACTTTTATGCTGATCTTTAAATCACTGACAGTGGCGCTGGTTGCTATCGCGCCGAACCTGTTATCAACTGCTGCCATTTTTGGCGTTATGGGCTGGGTCGGTTTGCCGCTGGATCTGATGACTATTACCATCGCTGCGATCGTGATGGGGATAGCCGTGGACGACACCATACACTATGTGCACCGGTATCTGGCGGAATTGAAAAAGGCAGGGAATGCGGCGGAGGCGGTCACACGTTCGCACGCCACAGTCGGTATGGCAATGCTTTATACAAGTCTGTTGATCGGTGCCGGCTTTTCGATGCTGGCATTCTCGGATTTTGTGCCGAGTGTTGTGTTCGGACTGCTAACAGCGCTGGCAATGTTGCTGGCGCTGCTGGCAGACCTTTGCTTACTGCCGCTGCTTCTGAGCCGCTTTGTTACCGCGGGGAAGTCAGTAGCAGGGTGACGGCAACTTAATTGGTCGCGTCATCAATCTCATCGCCCACTTCTTCCATGGCCTCGTCGATGTTTTCACCCGCTTCTTCAGCCGGACCTTGCTGCTCACAGGCAGCCAGGCCCAATACAGCGACAATAAAAAGTAAATAAAGCTTATTCATATATCCTCCTGGACATTATTAAACAGCCAACTAGCCGGCTCGTGGCTAGCTGACTTTCCTTGATAGTGTGACATAACACACACCGGTTATTCAAAAATCCTTCTTCTGCTTCTCGTCCTTATAGTCCCTTGTGCACTCCATTGCATCTATCAGTCCTTTGTCAGGTCACTCCTTTCACCCGGCAATGTACAGGTACGCGGCTAGACCGGCGGTTTGCCGCGAACGGCGCGTGCGATCATCGCAACGATGAACAGAATGATAAAGACAAAGAACAATAATTCAGCAATACCAACTGCCGTGCCTGCGATGCCAGTGAAGCCCAATAGGCCTGCGATGATGGCAATGATCAAAAATGTAATAGCCCAACTCAACATATTGCTATCCTCCTAAGACATCATTGTGTCGAATTAATCCCTGTTTGCAAGTTACATAGTCGCAAAGATTATGCCAGATAGCAAAGTATCCAGTATTCAGGTATTACCCTGAAAATTTTAAAAAAACTCCTAGAAAAGTGCCAAAAACTGTCGTGTTAACGGGACACATTAGCGGGCCTTTTGCTAAGCCATTGATTCGGCCGTGAAGGCATGTTGGGTATGCCCGACACCGGTAATTGGTAAATGGAAATGTGTTACCAGGCCGAGGCGTTTTCTGCCTGTAATCGGGCAAGAATATTATTTTCCATAAACGCATAAAGTTGTCGCAAGTGACCAGATCGACCACTGCCGGGTGTGCTGTCGGAGGTTGCTACAATCACCAGGTCGTACTCTTCGACAACAAAAATCAGCTGCCCGCCATATCCCCATGCCAATGGCACCAGCATGCCGGCCATCTCACGCAGCCACCAGCCGTAGCCGTAAAAACGACCCTGGCCACGGGGGGATACTGCGTGTGACTGATGCGAACGCTCAACCCAGTCAGTCGATACGATCTGCGTGTCATTGTACTGCCCGTTGTTCAGGTACAATTCACCAAAGGCGAGCATTTGCCGCGGCGTGATCTCCATATCGTTACCACCAAAAAAGATGCCCTGCGGATCCTGGCTCCAGTACGCCATGCGAAAGCCCATCGGAGACGCCAGATACTGCTGGGCAAATTCGCGTGTGCTCATGCCCGTGGCGGTGGTCAGGATCGCGGACAGAATATGAGTGCTGCCGGTGCTGTAGATCATGTTTGAGCCGGGTTCGGCGATAAAGGGCCGGGACAGGGCGCTCTCTACCCAGTCATCGCTTACCACCCAACGACCGTAGTTTCGTCCGCTGGTACTTTGCAACCCGGCCTGCATCGTCAGCAAGTGGCGAATAGTCAGTGACTGCCATTGCTCAGGTGATTGGGGATGGTTGAATGCCGGGAAGAACGTGGCGACCGGCTCATCTATGCTACTGATGTAACCCTGGTCGATGGCAATGCCCACGAGTGCCGAGATCACACTTTTGGAGGCCGATTTCATATTGGCCGGCTGGTTGGCTGTGCGCCCGGCATAATACTGCTCAAAAATACGCTCGCCCTGATGACTGATCAGCAAGCTGTGGATTCTGGGCAGCTCCCCGGCCTGTTGGCCCAGCTGTTCCAGCTTCAGCGTCTCAATGATGCTGGCCCGATCCATGTTCTGCGCCATCGCCGGAGAGTGCAGGCAGCCGATTATCAGCACTGAATGGCAGACGTAACGCAGCGTTCTGGTCAGCAGGGTCGGTAGCACAGTCAATGTTCGGCACCTCGCAACAAGTAAGTTATGTCGAGTGTATACGAAAGTTTCCGGTAATTGGCCTGCTGATGACTGCTAAAAGCCAGCTGGAGAGGGCAGTAAACCGATCGCCGGTTTGTTGCGCCATGTCTGGCCTGCTATGCTAGCGACACTTGGCTGGGTGCGTGAGAGGCTGACTGAATCGGTTGTCGCTCATATCAGTCACTATTTCAATCAAACAATCATCACGCCACCTTATTGAAGCCATTGCCCATGTCCTCTGTCAAATTTCCCATGCGCCTGGATAAATTCCTCGCTCATGCCACTGAACTGTCCCGTGAGCTGGCGCGTCGGGCCCTGAGGGGCAAGCGAGTGACGGTAAATGATGAGGTCGTCAAAAGCGCCTCGCTCAGCATTACCATTGAAGATACCGTGATGCTGGACGACGAGGTCGTGGAAATACGCGGACCACGATACTTCATGTTGTACAAACCTGAAGGTTATGTCTGCGCCACCACTGACGGCGATTATCCTACCGTGCTTGATCTGATGGGTTTTGATGGCGATGACCTGAGCATTGCCGGTCGTCTCGACAAGGACACCACTGGTCTGGTGTTGCTCAGTGATGATGGCCAATGGGTGCACAGCATCATCTCGCCGCGGCGCGAATGCATGAAAACCTATGTGGCGGAACTGGATGCACCGATTGATGAGGCCATTGTGCAACGCTTCAGCGAGGGTTTTACCCTGCGCAATGAGGTCAAACCGACCAGACCCGCCATGCTCAGATCACTGCAGGGCCAGCGGGCGGAAGTCAGCATAGGTGAAGGTCGTTACCATCAGGTCAAGCGCATGTTCGCGGCTTGTGGCCGACACGTGGAGAAATTGCACCGGATCAAGGTGGGCGGCATCGAACTCGACACCGCACTGGCACCGGGCGAGTACCGGGCACTGACCCGGGCCGAGATCGGAGATGTCAGCTCTTGAGCACGTCTGGCGTAAAAGATCACAACCTGAGCCTGGTGCTGCAACAGTTGTCTCCGGGCGCAGACATGCAGCCCACTTTGTGGGTTGTGGATGAAAGCCTGCCGGTTGAATCACTGATGACGGTACCCGGCGCTGCCGCTTTAACAGCCATGACCAACCGCTATGATATTCATGCAGATCTCCAGTCCAAAGGCGTCACGACACTGCTCAGTGATTTCGATTTCTCGCAGCTGGGCGAGTTTCCGCACATTGTGTATCGCGTTTCCAAAGAAAAACTGGTGGCGCACCATTGTATCAATCAGGCCCTCAGACACCTGAGTCATGATGGCGTGTTGACGATCATTGGCGGCAAACAGGATGGCCTCAAGTCCATTGCCAAAAATACGGCAAAAACCTACGGTCTGAAGAACAACACCCGCAAAGTTGGTAACAGTTATCTGGCAAATTTTAACCGGCCAGTATCGCTGACCGATAAACAATTGTTGCCGGACAACAACTATGGACAACTGCGCCAGGTGCAACATAAAAACGTCACGTTTTATTCCAAGCCGGGCGTGTTCGGCTGGGAAAAAGTCGACCATGGCAGTGAGTTGCTGACGACCGTTCTGCCGACCATTCAGCGCTATATGAAATCAGTAAACAGCGTGCTTGACCTGGGTTGTGGCTGGGGCTACCTGATGCTGGCAACCAAAGAGTGGGATGTAGAGACACGTTGTGCTACTGACAACAACGTGGCGGCTATTGACGCAGCGCAAAGAAACTTTGCCGGACATGGCCTGACGGTTGATTGCGTCGCGGATGATTGCGCGGGCAACATCCGTGGCCGCTTTGACATGATTCTCTGTAACCCGCCTTTCCACCAGGGCTTTGCCGTCAGCGACACGCTGACAGAAAAGTTCCTCGCCGCCGCTTCGCGCTTAAGCCGCCGCAGCACGCGGGCCATTTTCGTCGTTAATCAGTTTGTGCCACTGGAGAAACACGCCGGTAAATATTTTTCCCAATGTCGCTTGTTGCTGGCCGAAGATGGTTTCTGTGTTTACGAGCTCAGACCCTGATGTCGCGCTGGCAATCTGATCGAGATCAGCGCCGTTAGCACAATCATGGCGCAGGAAATCCACAGACACGCGACCAGGCCGGCGACCTGAAACACCCAGCCCGACAACACCGTACCCAACAAACGGCCCATGGCATTGGCCATGTAGTAAAAGCCGACGTCCAGTGAGACACCGTCCGCGCGCGCATAGCTGACTATCAGGTAGCTGTGCAACGCCGAATTGATGGCGAATACCACACCAAACATCATCAGACCGACAATGAGTACTGTCGCCGGGTTCATGAAAATACTCACGGCTGTCGAACTCATCAGTCCCAGTGCTATTAACGCTGGTACTGTCGCCAGGATGCAGGCCCAGCGCAGCGCATTGCGTCCGTCGGGCGCTGCCCTGGCCATTCCTGTCAGGCGCGGTGCCAGCGCCTGCACAATACCGTAAGCTATTACCCAGGCGGCGAGGAAGCCACCGGTCTGCCAGTGATCCCAGTCCAGTGTTTGTGACAGGTACACCGGCAGCGCTACCACAAACCAGACATCGCGCGCACTGAACAGAAACATTCGTGCTGCGGACAACCGATTGATCGCCGGGTCCCCGGAAAAAATATCAGTGAAGCGGGGCTTGTTGGTGGCGCGCCCAAGGTCTTTTTTCAATAACAACAGGCTGGTCAAAAATACCAGCAACAGGCCTGCAGTCATCGCCATTACTGCGCCGGCAAAACCGATAGCCGTAAGCAGGGCACCCCCCATAAAAAAGCCCGCACCTTTCAGCGCATTCTTGGACCCGGTCAGCAAGGCCACCCACTGATACAGACTGTTTTGGGCATCGGCGGGCACCAGTATCTTGATGGCACTTTTGGCGCTCATTTTGTTCAGATCCTTGGCGGTACCCGATAATGCCTGCGCCGCCATCACCCAGGGCACGGTCAACATGGCGGCGGGCACCAGCAGCATGCCCAGCGCCAGTATCTGCAGAAACAGCCCGATGTTCATGGTGCGGTTGAGACCGATACGGGCGCCCAGCCAGCCGCCGCAGAGATTGGTGATGACACCAAAAATCTCGTAGAACAGAAATAACATGGCAATCTGCAGGGGACTGTAACCCAGGCTGTGGAAGTGCAACACAACCAGCATGCGCAGTGCACCATCGGTCAGCGTAAACGCCCAGTAGTTGCCGGTGACTACCAGATACTGTTTGATGTCGGAGGACAGGTTGGCCAGCATAATGATTACAGGCTAGCCGTCCTGATCGATTCGGCCAACCCGCTCGGCCAGTTCGGCCGTGCGATTGGCGTAACCCCACTCGTTGTCATACCAGGCATAGATTTTTACCTGTGTGCCATTGATCACCATGGTAGACAGCGCATCAACGATGCTGGAGCGCGGATCAGTTTTGTAGTCGATAGAGACCAGCGGTCGTTCCTCGTATCCCAGAATGTTCTGCAACGGGCCGGCAGCGGCGGTTTTGAACAGCTCGTTGACTGCCTCTGCGGTGGTTGGTTGTTCAACTTCAAACACGCAGTCGGTTAGTGATGCATTGGACAAAGGCACCCGCACGGCATGGCCATTGAGTTTGCCCTTGAGCTCGGGAAAGATATGCGTGATGGCCGTGGCTGACCCGGTGGTGGTGGGAATCAGGCTCAGGCCGCAGGCACGCGAGCGGCGCAGATCCTTGTGTGGTGCATCGAGAATGGTCTGGGTGTTGGTCACCGAGTGAATCGTGGTCATGGAACCGTGTTTGATGCGCAGTGATTCATGAATCACCTTGACCACAGGTGCCAGGCAGTTGGTGGTGCAGGACGCTGCGGTCACTATACTATGAAGAGCCGGGTCGTATTCATTGTCATTAACACCCATCACCACGTTAAGTACGTCGTCTTCCTTGACCGGTGCGGTGACCACAACTCGACGCACACCCTGGTCAAGGTAGCCCTGCAACAATGCTTTGGTTTTCATTTTGCCAGAGGCTTCAATCACGACCTGGCATGCCGACCAGTCGGTGTCAGCGATTTTTGTATTCTGCGTGACCCGGATTCGCTGATCTTCAATGATGATGAATTCGCCATCTGGCCCACTGTCGGCCCGCGCCTCGTGATGCCAGCGACCATGTACCGAGTCGAAGTTCAACAGATGTGCCAGTGTCGCAGTATCACCTGCCGGATCATTAATGTGGGTAATCTGCAGAATATGTCGGTCCCAGGCGGCGCGCAGCGCCAGCCTGCCGATGCGGCCAAAACCATTGATGCCGGTCGATATTGTCATTGCAAGTACTCCAGTCTATCGAGAACAACGCCCAACCTGTGGTTCGTTAGTGCGAGTCGCTGATCGTGATCAGTGTCCATTGGATCAGTTCTGCTGCCAGTCTGTCGGCGGCAACGCCGAGGGCCTGCACCGCCGATTCGGCAGTACTGTCAGTGGTGAGCTCGCGTGCTTCGAAGCGCTGTCTGGCGACAATTTCACGGCTGCGCGTGTCAATCAGCAGGGCATCGTAATGAACCAGCGCCTGCGCTCTGCCATCGCGATACTCGGTATGCAACGCCCGCAACATACCGCCCAGTTCAAACTGCGCCTGTAAGCCATCTGCGGACACACTGAGCTGAGCTATGGAGCCATCACGCCAGAATGCATCCAGCAGCCAGTCGCGCCACAGGGTCGGAACCGGTGCCGACCAGCGGGCACCGGGGTAGGCCTCAAAACTGTTGTTGGCAGCCAGTACCAGTATGCGGTTGCCACCCAGCGCGTCACTGGTGCCCGGCCGGTCCAGGCGCAGGCTGGCGGCGACAGTACTGCCAGTTTCTGACGCAGCTGCCATGGACGAAGGCGGTAACTGATACAGCGCCACCTCTGGCCGTTCCGGCAGAATCTGACAGGCACTTATGAAGAGCGTGGTCATTAGCAACAGCAAGCGTTTTGTCATGGTGTGAACTCCCTGATATTGTCGCCACCCAGCAAAAAGCCAGATGGGTCGGCTTCCAGACGATCAGCAATGGCACTGAAACTGCTCATGGTATCGCGTAATTCGCGAATAGCCGGGTCCAACTCATTCAGACTTTGCATGCCGGTGGTCAGCGCCTGTGAGTTTTCGCTCAGTAATGTATCCAGGCGCATGCTCATTTGCTCAATATTGTTCATGGTCTGCACCGCACTGGACAACAGCGGCTCGGCGTAATCCGAGGTTTGCTGGTCAAAACGCGCGATCAGGCCGCTGACATCCTGACCGGCGGTAATCAGGCTCTGCAAGCCCTCGCGCAACGTGTCCTGCTCTTGCGCCAGCGCGGTGGTTACCGTATCCAGGTTGTCCAGCACCCGGGTGATATAGGCTGAATTCTCTTCGGACAGGAGCCGATTGGCACTGTCCAGTAAGGTGGTGACGCTGAGTATCAGCTCCTCGCTGTCGCCGCGCAGCCGCGCCAGTGACGAGGGCTCCGCGATAATAACCGGCACGCCCGCCTGATCGGTCCCCATCAAGGGGCTGTCAGGCGTACCCTGGCTCAGTTCAATGCCGGAGGCACCGGTGATGTTAAGCAGGGTCAGGCGCGCCTGAGTATCGGACTTAATCGGCGTGCTACTGGCGACGCTCACCCGTGCCCATACCTGGCGCGGGTCATTGGGATCGAGTGTCAGCGATTCCACCTGACCTACACCTATGCCGTTGTATTGCACAGCGCTGCCGACATTGAGACCGCTGACGGCTTCCCGAAACACGATATCGTAGGTCTGATAATTGCGGTCAACACCAAAATTCACCATCCACAAAATAAACAGCAGAATGGCCGCGCCGCCGGTCAGTGTGAACAAACCAATCAGAATGTGGTGCGCCCGGGTCTCCATTGACTTGCCTCCAAATAACGCTTATTGAGTGTAATGCTCTTAACGGTTTAGCGCTCGATACGATCAGCGGCCTGCGACGCCGCCCGGCCTCGCGGGCCCTGAAAATAATCCCGGATCCATGGGTCATCAGTGCCGGCAACTACCTCCAGACGATCCGCCACCAGGACTTTTTTCTGCGACAGCACGGCCACCCGGTCACAGGCAGTGTACAGGGTATCCAGATCATGTGTGACCAGAAATACCGTCAGATTAAACGCATCGCGTAGCGTTTTCAGCAACTGGTCGAATGCCGCAGCGCCGATCGGATCAAGACCCGCCGTCGGTTCATCCAGAAACAGAATGTCCGGATCCAGTGCCAGCGCTCTGGCCAGTGATGCCCGTTTTATCATGCCACCGGACAAATCCGACGGATACAGGTCAGCGGCATGCGCAGCGAGCCCGGTCAGTGCAATTTTTACGCGGGCAATTTCACTGGCTTCCTGGCGCGTCAGTCCCGCATGTTCGATCAGCGGCAGGGAGATATTCTCCATCACAGTCAGCGATGAAAACAGCGCGCCTTTCTGAAATAACACGCCTACCCGCTGTTCCATCGCGGCACGTTCTGCTGCAGGTAGCGTGAGCATGTTTTTCCCGAACAGGTTAACTTCACCTGCCGTTGGCGTCATGAGTCCCACAATAGAGCGCAGTAACACCGACTTGCCGGTGCCGGAGCCGCCGACGACGCCCAGAATCTCGCCACGGTAAACATCAAGGTCAAGATCCTGATGCACGACGTTGCTGCCGAACTGATTGCACAAACCGCGTACTTTGATGATGGCTTGCGTTGATGTCACCAGCCCATCTCCATAAAGAACAGGGCAGCGATGGCATTGACCAGGATCACCACAAAGATGGACTGCACGACCGCAGATGTTGTGCGTTCGCCCAGCGATTGTGCGCTGCCGGCAACCTTGAAACCTTCCAGGCAACCAATCAGCGCAATCAGCACGGCAAAAAACGGAGCCTTGCTCAGGCCCAGTAGCAGATGTTTCACCGGCACCTCCTGCACGATGGCAATGTAACGGGTCAGGCTGATGTCCAGTGTCAGTACCGAGACCACTGCGCCGCCGGCAATACCCGCCAGGATGGCGACAAACGCCAGCATGGGCAGGGTGATCAGCAACGCCAGCAGGCGAGGAATGACCAGCATTTCGATGGCGCTCATGCCGTGAACTTTCAGCGCGTCCAGTTCTTCGTTGACCTTCATGGAGCCAATCTGTGCGGTGAACGCACTGGCGGTGCGGCCCGCCAGCAGAATAGCTGCCAGCAAAACACCCAGTTCCCGCATAAAGGCATAGGCAACCAGATCAACGGTGTATATGGTGGCGCCGAATTCACGCAGCACGGTCGCCCCCAGAAAGGCCACCACGGCGCCTACCAGAAAATTGAGCACGGCGACAATAGGTACTGCGTTCAGGCCTGCCTGGTGCATTTGCGCTACCAGCGCGGTCATGCGCCAGCGCCATGGCCGTGGCAACAGACTGAACAAGGTGACCAGCGTCAGGCCCAGGAAGTTCAGAAATGCCAGCAGTTGTTGCCAGGCGCTGAGAACCTGACGACCCAGTTGTGCCAGCCCGTCGCCAAAGCGATAACCGGGTTTGGGCGGCGCGTTACTTTGCGTGGCCATGGCGTCCGCTACGGCCAGCAGCAACGCCTGACGTTCCGCAGACAGGCCGCTCGTGTGGGGCACCAGCGTGCGTAAGCGCTCGGCCCCCAGTAACTGCAGCAGTACCGTTGCGCCAGCTGTGTCCAGTGCCGTCAACGCCCCGGCATCGAGGCGCTGCACATCGTCGGCGGGCCCGATCCGCTGTTTGCGCAAGTTACGATAATGCGGCAGCGTCCAGTCACCGTGCAATGACAGGCAAGGTTCCGGACCAGTGTGAAGTGTCAGCATTTGACTCATGTCAGAAAGCGGGACTCCAAAAAAAGTGTGTGGGTTTACCGGCTAACGGTTCGCTAGCAGGCCGGCGATGGCGTCAAGCAGATCCTGTTTTTTATAGGGTTTGGGCAACATCACCAATCTGGTTGCCAGCTCATTGTCCAGCTCATCAACATGACCCAGTCCGCTGACCAGTATGACAGGAATGTCCGGCTGCAGCGCGCGTGCCTGACGAATTAGTGACACGCCATTCTCGCCGGGCATGGAATAATCGGTGATGAGGATGGCAAACTCTGTGTGTTCCAGCGCAGCCCGGGCATCAACAGCGTTGACTGCCGCGGTCACCGGATAGCCGGCATTTTCCAGCATGGCGCAGCCGGTGCGCAAAATCAGGGGTTCATCGTCTACCAGCAATACCGGCGACAGTCCGGCGGGTCGCGCCTCTGCAGTCGGAGATGACGCAGGGTCGGGTGCCGCAGTCTTTACATCTGGTTCCGCCAGCGGCAACACGACCGTGAAGGCGCTGCCGTTGCCGGGCTCAGACGCAACGGCAATACCACCGCCCAGTGAGCTGACGATGCCGTGGCTGCTGGCCAGGCCCAGGCCGGTCCCTTGACCGGGCTCACGCGTGGTAAAAAAGGGCTCGAACAGGCGACTGATCACATCCGGCGGTATGCCGACACCGGTGTCACGGACAGTCACGCTGACGTAGTGTCTCTGGCCATCAAGTGACAACGAGGGCAGCAATGGATCGTCAGGGTGCAGTGACCTGACGGTGATACCAATCTCGTCTGCCCGCGCTTCGTCGCTGCTGTCGGCAGGTTTTAATGCGAGGACAGCATTACCCGCCAGGTTCATCATGACCTGTTGGATTTCCGAGGCATTGGCGTAGATATGGCATGACATGGAAGCATCATCCGTGGTCAGGCCAAAGCGCGTGCCGGCCGGCATTTGCGCACGCAACAAAGGCTCCATTTGCCGTAGCACCGTGTTCAGATTGATCAGTCTGCGATCGGGCAGGGATTCACGGGTGAACATCAGTAGCTGGCGCACAATGTCGCGGCCGCGTTCACTGGCCAACAATACCTGATCCAGTTGTTCCGTGGCTGCGTTGTCACGACGTTTGTCTTTTATTGATTCCGTCAGCGACATGATGATGGTCAGGATATTATTGAAATCATGTGCCACACCGCTGGCCAGGGTGCCGACTGCCTGCAACTTCTCCATCTCCTGAACGTGCTGCGCCATCGCGTGTGACTGTTCCTCCGCGTGCCGGCGCAGAGCCAGGGCCTGCTCCAGGCGATTGATCAGCACGCCACAGGCAATGGTGAGCAGACTGGCACAAAAGGCAAAGTTGATCAGCATCATTGACCAGGTTTGCAGCGGCGATAATGCACTGGCATCGCCGATGACAAATTCGGGCAAATAGGCAAGGCCCATGACAAAAAGACCTGTGCAGCTTAGTGTGAGCATGATGATGCCGGCGCCAAGACCGACCAGCATGGCTGCGAACAGTGGCACGCTCAGCAGAAAAACAAGACTGACAACCCCGACAAAGGTGAACATCCACAACCAGAAACAATACACCAGGGCCAGAAATACCCAGGCCCGCGTCGGGTGGCTCAGGCGAGGGGCAAAGGTCGTCACTGCCAGGCACAGCAGGGTAACGGCGTCTGCGGTCAGAACGGTTAGCTGATCCGGGATCGGAAACAGGGTATGCGCCAGCATGGTCAGCGAGCCCAGGATCAACGTGGCCAGCTGAATGCTGCGCATGATGCTGATGCGCCATTGCAACAGGTCGGCGTCGCGCCGCTCGGGAAGCAGCAACAATCGGCGCAACATCGGTAGCAGCGAATCTCTGGTCATCATACGGTGTCCCTTTGGCTCCTGCACTTCTATACTACATCAATTTGGCGCGGAGTCAGCGCGCAACGCAGGTTAGCCATGCAGGATCTGTTTGATATCCATGACGAAGACGGTGTTTGGCAGGAAGCATTGGGATCAGGTGCAACATGGATCCATGGTTTTCTGGTGGCGCATGCCGACGAGGTCATGGCGGAGATCGACCGGGTGGTGGCGCAGGCGCCGTATCGGCATCTGAGCACACCCGGCGGCAAGCGCATGTCAGTGGCCATGTCCAATTGCGGCGCGGAGGGCTGGGTGTCCGATCGCGCCGGGTATCGTTATCAGACCATTGATCCGTTAACGGCAACGGTCTGGCCGGCGATGCCGGCACGCCTGCGGGCATTGGCACAACAGGCGGCAGGTGACGGTGGCTATCCCGGTTTTGAGCCTACCGTGTGCCTGATCAACTATTATGCCCCGGGCGCGCGCATGGGTTTACACCAGGACAGGGACGAAGCCAATCTGACGGCGCCCATTGTCTCATTCTCCCTGGGCCTGCCGGCCACGTTTATCTGGGGTGGCTGGCAGCGCGTGGGTAAAACCCAGCGCATCATGTTGCGGCACGGGGATGCGGTGGTCTGGGGTGGCGAAGACCGGCTGCGTTTTCACGGTGTGGCGCCGCTCAAGGACGGTGAACACGCAGTCACCGGCCGGGCCCGTATCAACCTGACCTTCCGCCAGACAAAATAACAGTCTGCGCCTTAGTGCGTCAGCTTGAGGCGCCGCAGGCGCAGCGCATTGGTCACCACAAACACACTGGACATGGCCATCGCACCGGCCGCCAGCATGGGGGACAACAGCACACCAGCAGCGGGATACAGCGCGCCCGCCGCCACCGGAATCAGTGCGGCATTGTAGGCAAATGCCCAGAACAGATTCTGTTTGATATTGCGCAGGGTAGCGTGGCTGACCGCCAGCGCATTGACCACACCGTTCAGATCTCCGCTCATCAACACCACATCCGATGACTCAATAGCGATGTCCGTGCCGGTGCCAACGGCGATACCAATATTGGCTTCCGCCAGCGCCGGCGCGTCGTTGATGCCATCGCCGACAAAGGCAATGGCGCCGTATTGCTCGCGCAACTTTTGTATCGCCGTTACTTTGCCGTCGGGCATGACACCGGCGACGACCTCATCAATGCCGATCTGTCTGGCAATGGCATCAGCTGTGCGTTGATTGTCACCGGTGATCATCGCGACTTTCAGCCCCATGGCGTGGAACGCCGCCACGGCATCCGGGGTTGACGCCTTGATAGTGTCGGCAACCGCAATAACAGCCGCCAGTTTATTGTTGATGATGGCGTACAACGGCGACTTGCCGGTGGCAGCCAGCTCGTCGCTGATGTCGCGAACGGTTGTCAGCGCTATCGACTTTTCCTGTGCAAACCGATCTGCGCCAATATCAATTTGTGTACCCTTGATACTGGCCGACACACCCATGCCCGGCACCGTCCTGTACTGTTCCGTCGCCAGCAGCGGCAGCGATCTTTCGCTGGCAGCGGAAACAATTGCCTGCGCGATCGGGTGCTCAGAATGTTGCTCGACTGATGCCAGCAATTGCAGCACGTCGTCATGATCAAAACCGTCTTGCACAACAAAATCGCTGAGCACCGGTTTGCCTTCAGTCAGCGTGCCGGTTTTGTCCAGCGCAATGACCTGACAATCACGCAAGGACTGCAAGGCATCGCCTTTGCGAAACAGCACCCCCAGCTCAGCCGCGCGTCCGGTACCGACCATGATTGACGTCGGCGTGGCCAGGCCCATGGCGCAGGGGCAGGCAATGATCAGTACGGCGACGGCATTGACCAGGGCAAACGTCAGTGCCGGCTCAGGGCCAAACAGTAACCAGACCAGGAAAGTCACCAGCGCCAGCACCATGACAACCGGCACAAAAATCGCTGTTACCCTGTCGACCACCCCCTGAATCGGCAACTTGACACTTTGTGCATCCTGAACCATCTGTACGATGCGCGACAGCAGCGTATCCTGGCCAATGCGGGTGGCCCGGAAAGTGAGCTGGCCGTTTTTGTTGATACTGCCACCGACCACTTCGTCGCCGACCGTTTTGGCCACCGGTATCGGTTCTCCCGTCAGCATCGACTCGTCGATATAACTGTCGCCGGATATCACCTCGCCGTCGACGGCGACCCGCTGCCCCGGACGCAGGTGCAGGACATCTCCGAGCTGCACTTCTGCCACCGGTATTTCAACGGTTTTGCCATCGCGTTCCACATGCGCAGTTTCCGGTGTCAGGTCCACCAGTTTCCTGATGGCATCGCCGGTGCGGCCTTTGGCGCGCGCTTCCAGTAGTCGCCCGAGCAGAATCAGGGTGACAATAACGGCAGCGGCCTCAAAATAAACGTTGCGGGTGCCGGCAGGCAGAAGGTCGCCGGCAAACAGCGCGACCACAGAAAAAGACCACGCAGACAGGGTGCCCAGAGCCACCAGCGAGTTCATCTCCGGTGCGCCTTTTAACAGCGCCGGGATGCCCAGGCGCAGAAAGCGCATGCCCGGACCAAACAGCACCAGCGAGGTCAGCACAAACTGCAGGGTCCAGCTATTGCTCTGGCCTATGTTCTGCATGATCCATTGGTGAAAAGCGGGTATCAGGTGCCCCCCCATTTCCAGGATGGCAACCGGCAGGGTTAACCCCGCAGCGATAATAAAATCGCGGGTCAGCACCGTGATCTCATGCGCCTTTTTATCCTGCTGGCTGGTCTCTGCGTCACTGCTGTTGTCATGAACGCGGCCGGGGTACCCGACCTTGTCGAGTGTCGCCAGCAAACTTGTCACCGGGGTATTGTCGTCGGTCACCACCTGCGCCTGCTCGGTCGCCAGATTGACGGTTGCACGGCTCACACCGGGTGTTTCCGTCAGCGCTTTTTCTACTCGCCCGACACATGAGGCGCAGCTCATGCCGTCGATATCCAGTTGCAGGGTTTTGCTCATGATCGGTACTCCGTGTTGTGCGATTCACCATCGGACGCGTCAAGTTGCTGCAAAATCGAGCAGTTCGGATCATCGTCGCCCGGACATTTGGCTATCATGTCCGAGAGCAGCGTTTGCATGCGTTTGAGTTCCTGCATTTTGGCGTTCAGTTCCTGCAGGTGTTGTTGTGCCACCGCTTTGACTTCCCGGCTGGCGCGATGCGGATCGTGGCGCAGGCTCAGCAGGTCACCTATCTGGGCGATGGAGAAGCCCAGTGTTCGCGCGTGGGCAATAAACGTCAGTTCATCGATATTGCGTTGCGAATATTGCCGATAGCCGGCAGCGCTGCGCGGTGGTGGCTGTATCAGGCCCACCGATTCGTAGTGTCTGACCATCTTGTTGCTAAGCCCGCTCCGGCGGGCGGCGTCGCTGATGTTCATGGTGGGCTCTCCCGCTATTCCTGTGTATCAGCCTAGTCTCAACCTTACCATTGTGACAAGGTCAAGCGGTCAGGCCGGTTTATCTCAGTGCCACAATTTTTTGCGGTGATGGTAAACTGACCTCAGGCATGAAACCGATTGCATTAACGGCGGTCTCAGGCAATGCGATACCTGATGGCCATTGCCTACAGTAAATAATACATAGTACATAGTACCGCCACTGCAGGCGGCGCTTCTGTGCGGTAGACCCTTTGCGGGTATCATCCGGCACCAGGGCAGGGAATAAACATGAATCTGCGTCATCTGATATTAAGCTTGCTGGTGTTGACACTGCCGGCCTGTCAAACCGCCTATTACAGTGCCATGGAACGCTTCGGTATCGAAAAGCGTGACATTCTGGTGGACAGGGTAGAGGAGGCGCAGGACGCCCAGGAGGACGGGCAGGCGCAATTCGTCAACGCCCTGGAACAGTTTCGCAGCGTCATCGATTTTGACGGTGGTGAACTGGAAACGGTATACAACCGCCTGGACAGTGAGTTCCAGCGCAGTGAAGCCGCCGCAACCCGTATCCGGGATCGTATCGATGCCGTAGAAACAGTTGCCGAGGATCTGTTTGATGAGTGGGAAGACGAGCTGGACCTGTACACCAATCAGAGTCTGCGCCGTGACAGCGAACAGCAGCTGCGCGACACCCGGCAACGTTATGCGCGTCTGATTGACGCCATGAACCGTGCTGAAGAAAGTCTGGACCCGGTGCTCGATAACCTGCGTGACAATGTCCTGTACCTGCGCCATAACCTGAATTCACGGGCGGTGGCGTCCATTCGCGGCGAGCTTGACGTCATCAATGCCGATGTCGATGAGCTGGTGGAGGCCATGCAACAGGCGATTGCCGAATCAGAGCGCTTCATCTCGGGCATTTAAGGTCAGCGCTGATCTGATACTGATGACAGGAAAATCACCGTGAAACCATGCCCCTGCTGCAGCGGCAAAGCTTTTGCCGTGTGCTGTGCGCCTTATCTGGATGGCAAGTCCACACCCCGCACCGTCAAACAGTTGATGCGCTCGCGCTACACTGCGTTTGCCCTTGGTGGCCAGGGTGATTATCTGTTGCGGACCTGGCACCCGCGCACGGCTCCTGCCATCAGCGCGCAGGCGCTGGGGCAGGCAGATACACAATGGACCGGGCTGGAGATCATTGCCAGCCAGCAGCGTGGTGACCACGGTGTGGTCGAGTTCCGCGCATCATTGATTGATGCAGCGGGCGAGTCTGCTGTGCATCATGAAACATCCACTTTCCTGCGTGAAGGTGGCCGCTGGCTGTACCTGAGTGGCTGAGGTTTATTACAGGTTCTGCACATGATTACACGCTTGCTGACCAAATACCTGATGGCACTGATGTTGCCACTGTTGATGTGGAACTGGGCGCACGGCGACAGTGCGCCGTTGCCCCTGCGGGTCACCATGGCGCAAATCCTGCCTGCCAGCACGGTGGGCGGCGTTGGACAAACGCTTGCCGTGATCAATGTCAGCGCAGAGACCTATCGGCAGCTGGAAGTGGTGTTCGTTCCCTACGATCGTTATGGCCGGCGACAGACATCCGACATTGACGATGTGGGAGAAGTGCAGATTCCGTTAAATACATCCCTGTTCCCGGAACAGGAAGTCGTCAACACCTGGCCTGATGTGTGGTTCAATCACAGCATTGTCTGTGTCGAGATTGACCGCCTGCGCATTACCTACAGCGATGGCAGTCGCCGGGTGTATCGAAAAGACGCCGTGGATGACATGCTGGCTGACAATGTGCTGAATGACTGCCAGCGATGATCATATCGCGTGCAGGCACGGCCGGCCTGACTGCTTCGGCACATCACTCAATGTTCTGGATCTGCTTATTTTATTTCTTATAGAATTGCTTAAAAAACAATATGATAGATATATATTTTGGCTTGATCGACCTGCGTCTGTCACCAGACCTGTCACCATTTATTCGCGTTCGAATTTTCAGCTTTGTCCCAATGCCCTCTGGATTGCAGCTTGATAAACATTTTCATCAGGAAGCGTTACGTTGTTAAATGCTTCCTGAAGTCGGTAAACGGTCGTGGTATGTGAGGAATCCAATTTAATTGGCACCAACTGGCCGTGAGGGTGCTTAATGTCTAAGTTATGCGTGTAAGGCATGAAGGTAATAGCTGCAGGTTGGAGAGGGTGCCTTACCAAGCCCTTTTTCCCCCCAACCCTTTGTGTTATGCGGGTGTAGACCGGTAGTGGGCAAACGAAGAAAAGGCCTCCTTTGCAGAGCTCCTCTCTTTGCAATACCTGTCCCTTGTAAATCAGCTGCGGGAGGATTCTTTTCGAGACATTTTCCCAGTTCAGGCCAGCGGTATTTTTTTGTATTCCTTTGCCAGCCTTCAGCGCGGTGAAGCCATTCCGATAGTTTCCCGTTGTATCTATAGTTTGTACTTCAACAGCAACGAACTCTTCGAGAGCTCCTGCATGATCGAGCTTCGCAAGCACCCAGTCTACGAAATATCCGCCACTACCGGATTTTTGGGGGAGGCGTAGCTCTCCTCCCCATTTTTTTCCGAAAACAGCTACACAAGGCTTTCTATTAGTTTTCGCGAATGAAGCCGCTTCTTTCCCGGGGACAAGTAATAAGGGCTCTTTAAATGCCCTCTCAACAACGTCTTGGAGTATCTTATACTCATCGCCATATAGGCGAATTGGGCAGCAGATAACTGGCTCTGAGGTTATGGGCTTGAGTGTACAAACTCCTGATACGGTCCCGTCGTTGAATGATTTTTCGCATGTACCATTTAGAATTGGGCACATATCGTTCGCTATGGCGTCTGTTGCGACAGTTGAAGTATCGTCAGCTCTATATCCAAAAAACTCCCATATTGTGGTGGCCATTAAACTTTTCTGCTCAAATTTACTACTTTCCGGCCTAGCGCGCCTGCTAAGCTTCGGCCTATGGCTGCTGCCAATAAAGGAGGAACGGCATTGCCGACCTGCTCATATTGTTCCACTCTGGATCCAGTAAATATGTACGAATCCGGGAATGTCTGCAGCCGAGCGGCTTCACGAACTGTAAAGGTTCGATCTTGATTATAATGAAAGTAGGCTCCCCAGTGCGGGTCACATTTAGTTAAGATCGTTGAGGCTAAGCCATCGGGGTCCACACGACCATAGCGTTTAGTATGATCTGACCGGCGCGCTCTCTGCATGCCTTTGGGCAGTAAATCGAATGGGATGTCGGTCCAGTTTCCCCCAGGGGGAATATGCTTTAGGCGGTCTAGATTGACGGAGCTTAACCGAGCCGCTTCGTGGTTACTTGCTCCGAGGGATCCAACCCGCATAGCTTTCTGGAAGTTATTCTGAGGTTTTGTTCGATAGGTTTTGATGTCGACACCAGACTCTCCATTCTTCAGCAACGGCAGGTCATCAATCGCATCTCGAACCGATGTGCAGGGTGGAAGCTCTACTTTGCTTGGGAGCGCGACAATATTCTTGCCACCAAATCTAGAGGTAAAATTAACTCTAATTGGCGCATGCAACATAGGCTGGGGAAACGCCTCAGCAACTGTATCGGTATCCCTCAGTCCAATAATGACAGTCCGCCATCTTGTTTGCGGGACGCCGAAATGAGGAGCATAAAGGATCCTGACATCTGAGCTATATCCATGTTTTTCCAGTGATGTGAGAATCGCCTGTAGGGTCCCGCCCCCTTCATATGAGACCAGTCCAGGAACGTTCTCAATTAAGACAGCCTTGGGCAGGAATACGTCAACGAATCTTAGGAACTCCCTAAATAAGTGATTGCGAGCATCCTTGGAGCATCGCTTCGGGGCATTGATTGAAAAACCTTGGCAAGGAGGTCCGCCCGCTATCAGGTCTAGCTCTCCTCTCTTTAGGCCAAGTGATTTTAAAATAGTCTTTGCATTTACTAGACGGATGTCACGTGAGTCAACAATGGTCTCAGGATGATTAAGAGCGTAAGTGCTAGCGTAGCGGCTCATCAATTCATTAGCATATAGGCTCTGAAACCCGGCTTCACTTAGGCCTTCTGATAACCCACCTGCGCCGGCGAATAAGTCGATAGCTTTAAGAGTGTCCGTATGAGCCATATCATTCCCCGTGCTGAATCGTGAGCTTCTCGTGCTTACCCCGACTGGAGTCGGGGTAAGAGTACACCGCAAACGGAGCTTAATCAACTTAAGGGGGCTCCTAGTGACTTCTGTGGCCAGGTTTAGGACTTTTCAATAAAGCGGGGTTAATATGGAAGGCACTGACCATCAGGTAGCCGCTCGGGTCGAGACCAGCGGTCTCCAGTGAGCTACAGTGACCTCACGCACGAACCCATAGCCAGGTCGCTTGTAATGTTGGCCCGAACAGGTCCGGGCTATAAGTCAAAAGCTATTCCAGTCTAAAGAAGGCGGCAATCGAAAATGGATGAAATAAGAATAGATCTTGAAAATTGCTACGGCATACGGCGCCTGAACGCGGTTATCGATTTTTCGCGGCGCGCAACAACTGCAATCTATGCGCCGAACGGTATGATGAAATCCTCCCTCGCCCAGACGTTCTTCGATTTAAGCACTGGGGCTGAATCTAAAGACAGAATCTATACAGAAAGACTTACGAAGAGAGCTATCACTTCTACCGACGGAGAAGAGCTTGAAGCACAGAACGTTTTTGTGATTCGACCGTACGACGAAGAGTATCGATCGGAGCGTATGTCTACTCTGCTAGTCAACAAGGAACTTAAAGATGAATATGACTCAATACTCTTGGGTATCGATAAAAGAAAAGAAGCTCTAGTAAAAGAGCTCAAAAAGCTCTCTGGTGTGAAGAGAGAAACAGACCAAGTGTTAGCGAAAACATTCACGCGCGAAGGTGACTTCTTAAAAGCAATGGGGCGCGTGGAAAGAGAGGTAATGGAAGAGAATGATTCGACTCTAGGCGACATTGTATATAGCGAAATTTTCAACCCTAAAGTTGAGGCATTCCTAGATCAACCTGATATAAAGAACAATTTAGAGGAATATACTAGTGTCTACGACACCCTCCTTAGCAACTCCAATTTCTTCAAGAAAGGGATATTCAATCATTATCAAGCCAGTGAGATCGCTAAACAACTAAAGAACCATGGTTTCTTCAAAGCGGATCATTCAGTATACATAAATGACAAAACCGAAAGAAAAGAAATAAAAACTGAAGCGGAGCTAGAAGAGTTAATCTCGACAGAAAAAGAACAAATCCTTAAAAGTCCAGAGCTCAATGCCATCTTCAACAAAATTGACAACAAGCTTTCGAATCAAGAATTGAGGGATTTTAGGGAATACCTCCTTAATCACCAAAATATTATAAATGAGTTAAATGATGTTGATTTGTTTAAGGAGAAGCTCTGGAAGGCGTATCTCATCCGACAAAAGACCCTCTTCAGGGATTTAATGGAGGAATACAACAGCGGGAAAGTTAGACTGCAAGAAATCTCCGGTGAAGCTACTAGGCAGGCAACGGATTGGCAGGATGTAATTAATATCTTCAATAGAAGATTCTCAGTCCCATTTATAGTCCACATCGAAAATCAAGAAGATGTGATTTTGAAGCAAGTAACACCTAATATTAGATTTAACTTCTTTGACGGACCAGACGACCGAGATCAAGTACCGATAGAAAGAAAGCAGCTGCTGGAGTCCCTAAGTAATGGCGAAAGGCGAGCTCTCTACATACTAAATATAATATTTGAAGTACAAGCTAGAAAAGCGGCCGGAATCCCCACGCTATTTATTGTAGATGATATAGCAGATTCTTTTGACTATAAAAATAAGTATGCAATAGTTGAATATCTCAACGATATGCATTCACAAGAAAACTTTTTCCTGATCGTTCTTACGCATAATTATGATTTCTACAGAACTATTTCCACCCGACTAACGCTCGGGGGTTCAATGTTTCACGCAGTTAAGGATGGCGAGTCGACTAGGCTTGAGCTGGACCCTTATTACGGTGATATATTCAAAAGGTGGAAAAATCAACTGGAAAACCCAGGTAGTGAAAGTATGGTAGTCGCAATGATTCCGTTCGTGAGAAATCTAGCCGAATACTGCGGTTACGATGATGAAGAGACTAAGCTGACCAAACTTCTGCATATAAAAGACGGAACTGCGGATCTTTTAGTAAGTGACTTACAGAGTATGTTTAGGGAGGTCCTAAAGGGGGCCGATCAGCTGACACTTCAAAATCCAGATAAAACGGTTCTTAATCTGATTTATGAGGAAGCTCAAAGAATATGCGACGAACAAGTTACCGGAATTGAGCTAGATAAAAAAGTGACGTTATCAATGGCAATTCGGTTGAAGGCAGAGGAGTTTCTGATACAGAAGATAGCAAACCCTGACTATGTAGGTCGTTTGAGAAGAAGCCAAACTGGGATGTTGATCAAAGAGTATAAAAAACTTTACGGTGAGGATTCCAGAGAAAGAAAGAATTTGGAGATAGTAGAAAGAGTTAATCTAATGACCCCAGAGAACATTCATCTTAATTCATTCATGTATGAGCCCATACTGGACATGTCCAATGATCATCTTAAAAGCCTATTTAGAGACATATCCGAGATGGCTCAATAAAAATATTTGAAATCCATAAGCTCGTTAGCTATAACCCTAATACAGCCAGCAGGAAGCGCGCAGGAACAGCCAGGTTGGGCCGCAATGATAGGCTCAGCCTGGCTGGTTACGATTTCCGATGTCGGCGGGTACGCTTCTATGTCAGATTAGTCCGTGTTCAGCGAACTAAGTTGTTTTAACCCCTCCGACAATTATGTGATCCAATACTCTGACGTCTGCCAATTCGAGAGCGCACTTGAGGCAATGAGCCATTTTTTGTCTGCTGCGCTGGGCACCGTGCTTCCGCTGGGATGATTGTGTGAGAATATTGCCGCTGCAGCGTTTTATTCTAGGGCTGCCTTGACCTCCTCTCTTTTGCTGCAACGCAAGCGAAGCGCGCAGGCCCGAAAGGGCCGAAGTTGAAGTGAAGGCAATCTTCGTTTCTTCGTAGGGTTGAAGATCGAACGAATACAAAACCATTTTTTGTGGGCCCAAATCCGCACTAAAGGCTTGCCGAGACTTCATCAACTGAGGTTTGGAGGTCGAGTTTCACCTCTGCGGGAACTTCGGGCAGATATTCAACCGCGAGACATTTATATCGATCCCTGCTCATGGAAGCTGCCGCATATTCAATCAACTCGTCATCAGTGATAGTTTTACCATCGCCTTCAGAATTACTTATGCTTTCTCTGTTGAAAATCCAGTGACAATTTTCCTTGTGCCGGGATCCAGCTACGTAGCTAGCCGCCCGATCCATTCGGGAATCGTGGAGGACAAATACGTCACCGCTGACAGTGATCCCTTGGCTCGCGTATATCGTTTGGGCGTAGGCGTGAACCATATACAGTCGGCCATTCTCATCGCAGTAATCGGTATTAGAGAAGTAAGCCTGTTTTCCATCGTCGGTGCGTAGATGAAAACGAATTTCTCTGTCTCTGACTTCAATCTTCTCGATTGTGCCGAGTGTTCCGTTAGTAAGGCCACGCCTATAATCATTTTTTGTAAGTCGTACACGGTCACCTGTTGAAAAGTCGAGTTTCATCTCCTGGCCTGAAACAATGCACTCTAAAGGAACATCCTCGGCCCCTACTAGACCTTCCGCCTGGTAAAGGCCTCGGAGGTCTTCATTCAGGCGTTTAACGTCTTTCCAGCTGTACGCAAGGCAGACCCTTGCCTTACTAGGATCGGAAGCCCGGTGGGATTGCCAGCGCGTCAACAGCGCCTTGCGCGCCTCTTCCTTGTTCTCTGCAATACATAACAGTTCTCGCTGTTGGTGTGCTTTAAGAGATTCGAGAGCTCTTCCATCTCTCAGGTCAGCGACAGCCCGACGAGCCCACTGTGACTGCTGGCGCCGTATCGTTTCAATTCTAGATGCACCCAATATTTCAGGACGTGACAAATATCTAAGGGGGCCGCCATGGGAAATCGCATCAAGCTGTTTGTCTTCCCCTGACAGAATGACTTTACAATTGACACGATTTGCCTCGGATAGAACCGCCGCTAGCTCTGTTGTCCCTACTAATCCAGCCTCGTCCAAAACGAGCAGTGTCCTGTCATCTAGCCTAGCCTTGCCATTCTCAATATCTATCAGAAGACGGGCGATCGTTGATGTGCTGATACCCGCTTCATTTGCTAGGTTGTCAGCGGCGAGCTTCGATACGGCGGCGCCAAAAACTCTATAATCGGCACTTTGATAAATATTTGCCACCACGCGAAGTGAGGCGGTCTTGCCCGCCCCCGCTGAACCTTGAAGAACAGCGAAACCTTGCGGGCCACAAACCTCCTCGATTACCTGCGCCTGCTCTTCTGAAAGTGTCATTGTGTGGGATTGAATTGCAGCATGAACCGTAGCTATGGGTATACCGAAGTTGTATCGGTTTCTTAGTGTTTTGGCAGACTTGATCATACGTATTTCGGCATCGATGTGCGTCTGCAGAGTATATCTGGAGCAATGCTTCCGGTCGGTGCCGAGCTGTACAAGGTCAGGCTGCTCGAGTACCCGACTCGCAACCTGCTCTGCTTGCTGGCTGCCTCCGCCCGCCCAAAGTGCTTGTTCAGCGGCAATGCGGTGAAGGTCCTGTGAACTAAAAACCGCATTGCTTTCCATTAATTGATCTAAAACACTTCGTTCGTCGAAGATCGGCGAATCCGCCATATCAATCGTAGTTTCCCGAAGCGCTTGAAGGTATTCATTGTTAATTCCCTGTTCCTCGAGCTCTATTCTCCATCTCTCGGAAAGTACCTTGCGGTCGATCTGCGCCTTCTTTTCACGCGTGCTTACTTTGATAAAGTCGCCAAACCGAGAAGCGCTACTGAGTAATCCCTTCTTCTTCAATTCTCTTTCGATATCTTGTGACCGTTTGGAAAATACCTTACAAACTTTCGTGCTTATACCCGGTGTAGAGAAAGCATCTCTGTCAGGCACGATCACAAAACCAATGCCGCGCATTTGCTGTGCCATTTCAGCTTTATAATGTGCGCTGGCGCTTTTCTGCCAAATAAACAAATCTCGACTTTCAAGGGTACCCCAGCTACCGTCTTGGCGCGGTACCACATTTGCTACCAATGCGTGAGTATGAACCTGTGGGTCTAGGGCCCTGGAGGTGCTGTGTTCGAATGCGGCTACCACTAATCCGGCAGCGGGCTCTCTTTGAATCCCTCCGTGTCCTCGACGGGCAATAGCTGCATGCTTTTCAAGATGTCTAATCGCTGCTTTTACCGAAGCCAAATGGGCTTTCCGTATTTTCTCCTGCAATTCCATGTCGGATCCAGCCCATGCCAGGCTTATCCACTTAGGTGGACTAAACGTCAGATCAAAGCCAGGCCGGTGGGCGTCGCCTGCGTTCGCACACAAAGGTAAGCCGGTGGGATCGAAGCCTTTCATTATCCGATAGTAGTCGCATTTCTGAACTGTACCCTTTAGGCCCAAGATAGTTGACGCACGACCTAGCCACTCTCCGGGAGGCTCGCCCCCGGAGTGATAGTAATCTTCCTCAGCTAGTTCTGCGTAGTAGTCGATTGAATTGATTCCGACTATGGACATCATCGTGAACGCCTCCTAAGTCGAGAAACTCGGCGTGATTTGTCTTCAAATGATGCGGGTCTACTAAGAATCGACGGGCGTCTAACGATGGATTCTGCGATTGGTTCGATTCTAGGGAACGGCCACTTTAGTTGGAAAACTTTGTTCCATCCGCCGACCAATAGGTACCCATATACACCAGAGCTGGAAACTGGAGCGTGGATAAGGTCCTCTGGTCGAATTAGATACTCCTCCGTCCGTTGGAGCTGAGAGGATCGAATTCCTGATTCGTTCGTTGTTATCATTGGCCGTTCCACCACTCGCTGGCCAAACGACTTAGAAGCGACGCTTGCGGAGTCTCCCGAAGGGCTCATTCTTAGCGCTACAATATTGCTGAATAACCCAAGAATAGTTTCGGCTCTATCGGGTCCGTAGATGGAGCGCAGCTGCGAAAGTACCTGCAGACCGGCAACTGTTCGCGCGCCCTTGCTGCGTCCAAGTCTAAGCCATTTCTCCAAGCTTTCGGTCTTCGGGAGGCTCGCCAGCTCATCCAGAGCGAACCAGACGCGCCTGGAATCGCTATCGGGCAGAGCTAAAACTCTACTCACAAGAATCCCGAAAAGCGCATTACACAACGCAGTGGATAGCTCGGAGTTCTGCTCGTCATGACCAAAAATGATGGTCGTAATTTGGCCGTCACCCGCAAGCCATTTGCTCACAGAGAAACCGTCTGAGTAAGAGTTGGGCCAATACTCGCGTAGCCGACGTACCCATGAAAGGTGGGAAATCAACGTCACAAAAAAACCTTGCGTCGTTTTCGAGTTCTCTTCGATAAAAATCGCGGCAGAAGGGTAGTGGGTGGTCAGCATAGCCTTAAGTTCTTTCTGTGGAAAAGTCAGGATTCCTGCCAACTCTCTCCAACTCCACGGCTTTCCACGCCGTATGAGTATCACGATACAACCGGTCAGCAAAAGCCGAGCGCCATTGCTCCAGAGCGGCTCTGAAGTCTCAGGGATCAAGCGCGCAGCGAATAGCTCGGCATCCATCTCGGAGGAGATGTCCTCTGAAATAATCCATGGTAAACCGCGTTGGTCCGTAGGGTTCAAAAGAACGGAATTTTTGTTTAGAAACAGGGGGGTGTACTCGTTTTTTACATCGTAGATGAACATTAGATCGCCGCGTTGTTGAATCTGTTGGACCACGGCCTTCATAAAAACGCTTTTACCTCCACCCTGAAAAGCGTTTACGAGAATGTTTCCGGATTCCGCTTTCATTGGGATTCTGACCATCGGATGCAGGTAGATCCCCTCCGGTTCGCCGTCTTGGATACTCTTACGAAGAGCACGCTGCGCTTCGTGTTTTGCCTTGCGACCTTTAACCAATTCAGGTCCTGATATGTGGATACAATCATCCCTCCCTCCAGGGACGTATAGTAGCTTCCGCGTCAAAAAAAAGGATACCGCTAGCGCAGTGACAGCAGGGGCGGCGATGCGCAAGACAAAATCCAACTGGTGGTTGCCGAGCTCCCACCAGTAAAGCATCCAAGGATTGAAGTCACCAAGAATGAGTCTGAGCGTGGCATGCATCCAAAAATGAAAATGGACATCCAGCGGCTCCCACTTTGTTCCGATGCTCCATGTTAGATTTAACAATGCGATGAAGGCGACGACGAATGTCACGGAGCCGACAAGTACAATCTGTGGCCACAATTGGTGATTACGGTATCTCATGATTTCCTCCTCAAATTTGTCATTGCTTCGGACATAGCTTCCTCGCGTTGAGATGGTGTTAAACCGGCAACCGCAGCAACAATTTCAAAAATCCGTCTAGTAAGGCGCGCCTCTAACTGACTCAACTTCGCTTCATAGGATTGGTTGCCTTGGTGTTCGGCCCATGCCTTGCGGATCATGTCGGACGGCGTAGTTCCCAATTTTTCCGCCTCAGAAACAAGGTCAGCATAATCCCCTAGGGCTAGTCGGGTAGTGACAGCTCGGAGTGAGCTTTTGGAGCTTTTCGTTCTCATCATTTTAAAATCCTTTCCGTATACAAGGTGCACCGTAGAAGGTACGTGGGTTAAAGAGGACGCGAGTGGTACGGGGTGTACCGACTCGAATACCGATTGAGGCCAGCAGTGGTGCTGCTTGAAGGCCGGACATAATTAAACAGAGCATCCGACATGGTGCGTGGCGTCTGCTTTCGTTATTTACAAAAAAGGTTTTCACATCGAGCATCCAAATCTACGCAGCACGTACGCGGAGAAAAGGTAACTGGAATAGGTGCTAGCGTAGTCCTGTCGCTGATTCTCGAATTCAATTATCAAATTCAAGGCAACAGCGAGCACCAGTTCTTCATTATGTGCAGGGAAGTAGGGACGAAACTCGGATCGCAAGTCGCGTAGTATTTCGTCTAGCAACTTCCGTGAATCGAGACTACTGATATCCGACGGTTGGATCCCATTTGGGAATTCCTTCCATATCCGCTCAATGGCAACTATTAAGTCAGTGTGACTCATTTCCACCCCCCGTTTTTTTGGAGATCTACGATCCAAGCGTCGATGTCCTCTGTTCTCCAGAAGATCATTCTTCCGCATGATATTGGTCGTGGAAGACGGTTCTGCTTTCGCCAGCGCCAAAGGGTCACGTCGCTAACCCCAAGTTGTCGGGCAAGCTCCTTGCTCCGTATCATTGTTTTGCTTGATTTCATGTGAATGCTCTCGATATCCTGTGAATACGAGTGCATTATTGTCGCCAAGATTCGCGCTTAGTACGTTTATAGCGACACTTAAGAATTATTTTTAAAGAATCGGGAAGAATCGTATTGAAATGAAGATATCCGCCGCCATTGATAACTTAAAGGACCAAACGGAAGCCGATTTGAGGGAGGCGTTAGCGTGTTCTAAAGCGTCCAATAAAGCGCTCGTTGCGCGGGAAACGCCGGGTAAGCACTGTATAGTAGATTTTCTTTTTGCGAGAATTCCTGGTGACATAATTGATGTCCTAAACGAACGGGCACCCCTCGCAGACGCCGAGAATATGGAAACGGGGCCGATAACGTTAGGAGAATTGATTCGAAAAACAGGTTCGTTGGGAAAAACAATAAAGAGAGTCGACTATTCGAGGTATGTGCTGAAGAGGATCTGGAGTGAAGAGAAAGCGGATTATTTGGCAGAGCTCCTGTTTTTATTGCAGCAAGTGAAGGCGGTCATACTAGAGAGTAGGGATATTTCGAGTGGCTCCTCCCCCAAGCACCAAGAATACTGCACGTTATGTTGGAGGCTCGTAAACAAATATCGACTAGTTAATTACGAGAACAGTCTAATTAGCTCGTCATTGTATTGTTGCGTTCATCATCCAAAAGGTGTCGAAAAAGTTCATAAACGCGCTGTTCGCCGGCTGACAACTGCCTCAAAGTCTAGAAATACGGAGTTTGATATCTGGGTGCAGGAAGCTCTAGCTTCTGGTAAAACGCCTCGTGCTACTAAGGCGAATCTGCGCAGTCGCCTGAAGTTTAGTTTTGCAGATTTGCCAAGTCCCTCAATTAAAGGCCCACTTTTCCAGCCTGTAGAAACATGGCATGAAAGGCGAGATCAGATACTCAGTCTTGCGGCGGAATGTTACCCGGAAACAAGTAAGTGTATTTCAGGGATTAGCGGCACAAACTGGGAAAGTTGGTTTCTTGGAGTAATACGCCAGCTTGATAAAAGTGGCATAGCTAAGATTAAGGTTAAATTAAGTGGAGAGGAATTAGCAAAGTTTTCGAGGCTAGAGAATCAAGATTTTGAGAACTGGGAAAGTTCCGACGACTTCAAGCTAGTTAGAAACGAGCCCTCAGTGGAAAGCACCTACGATAGTGATTTGACAGGCTGGTCAGTCTTGCTGGCGATCTTTCATCGACATGAGGCTGTTTGCAATATAGAGGAGATGCCAAGGAGAAGGCGCAATAACGTAAAGGTGAAGTGACGGTCGCTGCGGGATCAACAGTTCTCGATTGTCCTTATACTTTGATTTCTCCGGTATATACGAATGGAGCTATTTGGCCGGCTATTTGAGTTAACGCTTCTCGGCGCTCACTCAAGTAGTCGTAACGATCGTATATCCCGGCTATACCTTGTATTTTGTGATTGAGGCATCGTTCAGCGATATGAGGTGGGACTCCGTTCTCAGCCAGTAAACTACGACACGATCGTCTGAGATCATGAACTACGAAATGTTGAATTCCAGCTTTGCCCAAAACATCCGTCGTTGGCTTTTTATTTGAATCGACCTTCATGCCAAAGAGTTTCGCTAGCGCATGATTCAATGTGTCGTCGCTTATAAAGCCGCGTCTCTTGCTTTGTCGTCGAGTGGGGAATAGGTACTCAGATCCGTTTGCTCTAATCGCGAGTTCCTTTAACCAAGGAAGTATGGGTTCGGGGATCGGTATGACGATACCAGATTTGGTTTTCGTTCTCTCAGGCGGCAGCGTCCACGTCATATCCTCAAAATCGAACTCCTCCCACCGTGATCCAATCAGCTCGCCCTTCCGAATCCCAAGAACGCAAAGAATCGCGATAGCAAGGTAGTTTTCTCGGGACATTGCGCCGGGGTTCGCATCGAAAACTTCAAATACAGTTTTGATTTCACTAAGGCTCAGTGCTCGATCGCGAGATCTTTCAATACCCCCAGCGTCTTGTATTGAAAACGCACTCGCAGGGTTTGAGGATATAAGGCCTAGCTTTATCGAATGATTAAAAATTTGTCGACAGTAGCTCAATGCGTCATTTGCTATCGCGGGTCTACCGCTTTCAGCTACCTCCCGAATTATGGCTAAGATATCACGCGGATTTATTCTAGTGACTTCAATTTCTCCGATTCGAGGGTGGATGTCTTTTTTATAAACGCGCTCAGGAATTTGAGGATTCGCTAACCTCTTTTTGCATTCTGCGAGCCAATCATTGGCGACTTCGTTGACTGTCACCATCCTGCTTACCGATGAGCGTTGTTTTTCAGATATCGGGTCAACCCCCTCTCTAATAGAGGCATGGATCTTGCCAGCTTCTAACTTTGCTTCAGCTAGAGAAATGCCTTGAGGGGGGCGCCCATAGCGGCCAAATATAAACTCCCGCCGCTTGCCGCGGATGGTGTATCGGACTAACCAGAATCCACTACCTTCTTTCGTAACTCGAAAGTAGAGCCCGTTGTCGACACGGAATTTACCAGGAGCAGTCGCTTTTAGCTTAGAGCGAAGTTGAGCATCATTCATTATGGACAACTATTTGGTGACAGATAGTTGCAATGATACTTAGTCGATCAGAAAATGTCACCGTTCATGTCACCAAAAATTCGTAACTAAGCGAACTTTCATGAAATGATTCGAAGTGATTATATGATTTAACACCATGATATTTCTTAAATAAGAATACTAATGAAATTTCATGAAATTCTACTCTATATTCTGGATCTGTACCCGCATCTGTTCGATCAGCAACTTCAGCTCCACTGCGTTCAGCGTGGTTTCCGCGACGATGGATTTTAATGATAGCGTGTTGGATTCGCGTTGAAGTTCATGCAATCGAAAATCACAGAGGCGGCCTAAGG
>UEXM01000544.1_pt1 | contig 33326 bp, 34 predicted proteins | sample 1796661 | NCBI WGS metagenome assembly UEXM01 (sample SAMEA4772469, study PRJEB27181) | metagenome
GCAGTGGGATAAGATGGAGAATGACGATGGGTAAAGTCAAAGATTGGATGATTGAGATGCAAGAGGACGCCACAGAAATGTCACGTGACGAGTGGATGACAAAGCACGGCGAGACTGTTGTCGAGGTCTACGATGATGTGCATCGTGCCATACAGGGTGATCTGTTTGAGGATGACGGGGGTCCATGACAAATCCACAACGCCAAATATCAAACGCTGACAAATGCCAAACGCCAAACGCCAAACGCTTGACGCTAACACACAAACGGGTGTGCGAACGGTGCGGCAATCCCGCCACCGTACACCACGAACAGGAAACGCTTTGTTCAGTGTGTTATTTAAGAAAAAAGGGTGGGCTAATAAAACAGCTTGACCATACCGGTTATTATCCCTAGTCTTGTTTGCACAACAAGTGAAAGGAACTACCACCATGAAAAAACGAATACACATAAATCAGCACGTAATCCGTAGCAATACGCGCAACGATAAGAACGACCCCGTTATCACTGTTAAGACTAGCCGCGACAATATCTACTGTCACGCTGTCAAAATACTTGGCGAATCTACAGTCGTCTATTCCCCAGATAAACCGCTTTCTTGTGGTGCGCGTGTATGGGTTGAGACTAATTCTCGCGTTAATTTGCAGGGGGTGGAGTGTGATGGCATTCATTACGATGAATGGGTGATAGCATGAAACGCCCGACCAAACTATCCCAACCCAAAATGATCAGCAACATTACACACTGCTATCTGGACGCTACACCGGAACAAGTGGCGGGGGGCATGGCGTGGTACAGCAACGCCTATGATGCGGCATATGATATCGGCGTAAAATATGACGTGCCGGTGTATATCGTTGTTGCGGTTGTTTCTGCTTTGTCACCTAACAACAAGTGGGTGCGTAATGTCAAAAACGCTGATGCTTTGATCGGTGCGTTTATTCGTGGTGATGGTATTGATTCGGTGAAAGTGTCAACCTATCACAAGATGAAGAACAAGGCTTGGGGCATCCTTGCAACAAAACCTGATTATGACGGGGCAAAAACCATGCTCAAGGGTCAAAAGATAACGTCCTTCTTTTGTGACATCATGGGCGAATTCAACGTGACAATAGACGGCCACGCCCGCAACATTGCCTACAACGAGCGGATCGGTTTAACTGATGACCGGACAAATATTGGCGTTCGGGAGTATCGCGGGCTGCAAGATGCGTACAAGGATGCCGCGCAACAGATCGACATCATGCCCTACCAACTACAGGCCATCACTTGGCGAGTATGGCGTGATCGGTACGGCATCACGTGACAAACGAGGCGACACTATAAAAAACCAAACGAGACAAACGAGACGACACTATAGTTTTTTGGGGATTGTTTGATGCTTTCCGCTCTTTTTTTAGCTCCTCTTTCGGGGGCGGGGCACGGGACAATCGGACCGGCAGCGAGTCGCGGGGCTAGCCGGTCACAAATCTTTTTTCAAATTAATTTGGCCCGTGGGGTCAACATTTGGAATTTATCTGATATAGTAAATCTGTTGTCGAGTTGTTCGGCAGCGCAACAACCAAAGGAAAGGGCAGTTACCATGCCATTAGATATAGTTACAACACATAACAGCGACACCTACGAACACCACCGGCTGGACGATTGCAGCCTGTTCACTGAGCGGGGCAAAGTGCGGCGGGTGCCGATTGATGCTTTGCTATCCAAGCCTGATTTGACACCGACCGGTGAAGTGATTCAAGAAATTGTGACACCTAAACGACTAGACGGCTATTCAGCCCTAATCAACGCCGCCAGCGGTGAACTACTGGACACCCGACCAATCGGCAAATCTTACAATCTGGTGCCGCACGACCTTTTGTTTGCAAAACAGGCGGACATGCTGTGGGATTCCGAATTGCCCACCGACAACGTGAAAGTCATTGATAGGCTGTACGATGGCGGATTGAAAGCACACCGGACCGTATTATTTGACGACCTCGCAAGTGATGTCGGCAAAAACGGCGACCGCGTACAATGCCGCATGGACATATTTAACAGTGTTGATATGTCTTGGGCGTTTCAAATATTCTCCGGTGCCTATCGTGATCTGTGCCGCAACACGCTAGTCTTTGGCGGGGAAAAGGCATACCACCAAAAACGGCGACACACCCGCAACCTTGCACCGGAGGCCGTGATCAACAAGGCCACATTGGGCCTTAATGTTTGGCAAAACAATCGTGACCAAATGCGGCTTTGGTCCGGTTCAACTATGTCGCGGGATGATTTCGCCAACGTCTTAGCCGGTACAATCTGCAAGAAAAAGACCGAAGCCGCGCAAGCCGGTCAGGGTTCACAAGTGAATGAAACCCTGATGAACAGGCTTTTGCATGGGTTCCAGCAAGAGCGGGCCGAACTGGGCAACACTATGTGGGCCGGTTACAATGCACTGACGGACTGGTCAACACACACCGACAAGGGGTGGACCAACGGCGCGGGGCAGGAATTTGTCGGGCAAAAGAAAACCGCACAAACCCACAATGTGCAGCGACAGCGAATGGACATGGTGCGTTCTGTTTTGACCTCACCGGCATGGTCCAGTTTTGAGAGGGTGGCAGCGTAAATGGGCGAACTAGAAGGCGCATATTTGCTTTACAGGACACTGGTTATCATTGCAGTGATACTAGTGTTGTTGATTATCTTTTAACTGCAAACAATGCCCCGTGGGGCGGAAAGAACACGACAATGAAAAAGACACTACCAAATCACCTAATCAAGCGTTTCACCGAATTGACCAACGACATTGAGGCGGCGATCCGCATTGACGAACAGCGGCGCATCCTTAAAAGCATCCGGCACAACATGGAGGGACCGATCACCGGCAAGTATGGTGAGCCGGTGCCAGTCGGCATGAACACCGGAATGCACGGGGAACCATTGGCGGGTGATACCCCACCGGCAGCGGTAGGCAATCGACCAATCACGAAAACCCACCGCCGCCTACTTGGCTATCTAGAGAAGGGATATATCGCTGTTCCCACTCTTGCCGGTAATCTCAATATCAAAAAGCAAACCGTCTATGATTATCTGGTGACGTTGCGGTCTTGGGGCTATGATATCCAGTCGCGGAACACTGGAAACCGGCGCGGCGGATACTTCAAGATTTACCGGCTTGCCAAGTCTGCATAATTCATGCCATAAGAATGGGGCGGGTGAGATTGCCCGCCTCAAACAACCAAAGGAAGAGAGAAAATATCATGGAACTCAACATCCACGCAAAAAAGTCTGAAGGCACCAACAAGCACTATACCCCCCACGTTAAAATCGTGACCACTACCCACGAAAATTTCAAAGTGATGAAAGTGCTTGGCACCGATCAGTATGGCAACGATATCTCTGTGAACGTCTACTTGGATGAAAAGCAGCCAGTCAAAAAAGTCGCGGAATACTCTTTCTCGCATCCAAAGAACCCCAAAAACAAATAGCCGGTTACCCTGCTGGTGAGGGGCTAATATCCCAGCATTCTCCCTTACCTTGCCCCCGTGACAATAGTTGCGGGGGTCTTTTTATGCGCGGGGTCTAGTTAATAGATCAGCGGGTTGTATTGGCGGGATAATCTGAGATTGTGGCCACCGGCATATGAATGCGAAAAGTGCTACCGATCTACAGCTTTGCAAAATTACACCCATGACAAATCCTTACGCGCGGGCATGTGTGGTGTGTGGCAGTTATTCCGGCGCGTTGTCCGGTGTGTTTTGTGGTGGGGTGGTGGCCTTGGCGATCATTGATGGGGGCCAAGACCAAATAAAACTATATATTTTCTCTAGCGCGGGCGCACGCGAGGGCCACCCCCCTCCCTAGTACAAGGTCTAGCAATCCCGACAGCAAATGTGGCGGGTGTAGTTACCGATATGGTTAAAAACAATGCTTTGGGGGAGTCAGTGGGTAGTCGGCGGGTACACTGGGGGTATATCCCGGCGGGTTACAAACCCATTGTACTGTTGTATTCACGATTTGTCAAGCGTTAAATTTTTTTTGTTGACATTTGCGTATTACATAGCCATAATAGGTGCGTAGGTCGTATTCAGACTTAGCACATCTCTCCGATTTCATAGCGATATTTGCACAACACACGAGATTGTGGCTACAGTGAATCGGTCTACACTCCTCATTTATCCGAAAGATTACCATGTACACAGCAATGTTACTCATTTGTCACATGAATGCCATGCAGGGATGTATGGTAGTCACTGACGACTGGGGTCCATACAAAACAAAAGAGGAATGTATGGCTCGTGTAGAGGTGATGATAGGCAACGTACAAGAAATAACACCGTTTATGATTGTTTCGGGCACACGATGCACTACCAAAGCTGGAGAAGCCACGTAAAAATGAACCTGATGCCCCAACAACCCGCCAAAAAACGGGAACTTACCGCACAACAGTCCCAGTTTCTTGACATCCTGTTTGAAAACGGAGGAAATGTCACCGCTGCAGCCACAGATGCAGGGTACAGTGCAGGTAGTGCGGGCTGGTTACGTAAAACACTAGCCGATGAGATAGTAGAACGCACAAAAGACGTGCTGTCCATGAACGCACTAAAAGCAGCCACACGACTTGTAGCAACAATAGACAACCCCGCCCCCGAAAGAGGTGATGACTTACGTCTTAAAGCTGCAGAAAGTCTCCTGAACCGCGTAGGAGTAAAACAAGCGGAACAAATCAACCACAACGTAACCGCTGTACACGGCGTAGTTCTTCTTCCACCGAAAAAAGAGGTAGTGATTGATGGCGGGTAGGCCAAAGAAAGACCCCAACGCCCCCAAAGCCACGTACAATCTGTCCACGAGGGAACGTGCCCGTCGTGCTGCCCAAAAAAAACTCAACGGAGCAAAGCGTCGAGCAAAGAAAACAACTCAAGCCGCAGAAGACAAACGCCGATACGCCCGCAATCTTGAAGCAAAGATAACAAAGGTAGAAAAAGCACTTGTTGGTACGGAAACTAAAGTCGTTGATCAAGGAGACTTGTCTGAACTGCCTAGTGCCGTTTCAGAGTTGGTCAAGGACAGTGAGATTGTATTCCAGCCCAACGCTGGGCCGCAAGAAGAGTTTCTGTCTGCTGGTGAACGTGACGTATTATACGGTGGTGCAGCCGGTGGCGGAAAAAGTTTCGCGCTTCTTGCAGACCCGTTACGCTTTTGTCACAATAGCAACCATCGCGGTCTACTGCTTCGTCGCACTCTGGACGAACTAACCGAACTGATCGACAAGTCACGACAGCTATACACAAAAGCTTTTCCCGGTGCAAAGTTTCGTGAGTCCAAGTCAACGTGGCACTTTCCCTCCGGAGCAACAATCTGGTTCACCTACCTAGACAAAGACAAAGACGTGACTCGCTTTCAGGGACAGGCGTTCAACTGGATAGGCATTGATGAGATTACCCAATATCCTACACCCTACGTCTGGGATTACCTGCGTTCTCGCCTTCGTACTACTGATCCTGAACTCCAGCAACACCTGTACATGCGCTGCACTGCCAACCCCGGAGGAGTGGGTGGTTGGTGGGTCAAGAAAACCTACATCGACGGAACCCCAGAAAACAAGCCTTTTCCTGCGTTCGATATAGATACAAAAAAAGACTTTGTGTGGCCCCCCGGCCACGAAAAAGCAGGTCAGCCGCTGTTCTTTCGTAAGTTTGTACCGGCACGGCTGACTGATAATCCCCATCTGATGGCAGACGGCCAGTACGAGGCCATGCTCAGATCGCTCCCAGATGTCGAACGAAAGCGACTTCTTGAAGGGGATTGGGACGTGGCAGAGGGAGCGGCCTTCCCAGAGTTTAGCCGTACCAAGCACGTCGTTGAACCGTTCGAACTGCCAACCAACTGGCCGCGCATACGAATGGCCGACTATGGTTACGCTGCACCCTCGTGTGTACTCTGGGGTGCAATCGACTGGGACGACAACATTTGGATTTACAGAGAATTATACGAAAAACACTTGACAGCAGAACAATTAGCTGATAGAATACTAGCAGCGGAACAACTAGACCCGTTACCACACTACACGGTCCTTGACTCGTCTTGCTGGAACAAGACAGGTTTTGGGCCTTCGATTGCAGAGGTAATGATGCGGCAGGGCGTTCGCTGGACACCAGCGGACCGCAACCGTATTCAAGGCAAAATGGAAATACACCGTCGTCTAGCTGACAATCCGTACACAGAGGAACCGCGCATCCGTTTCTTTTCTACGTGCAGCAACATAGTCAAGCAAATAGCTGGCATACCTCTTTCCAAAACAAACAGCGAAGACGTAGACACAAAAGCAGAGGATCACGCATACGACGCTTTGCGCTACGGGATGATGACACGAATGAGCGGATACGCTTCGATACACCAACAATTGCACTCTATAAAAAATCAAGTGCATCAAGTACAAGATGAGGTCTTTGGTTACTAATGGCGTCGGGAGCAGGAAGCAAAGCAGCAAACATACCAGAAAAGTTCGACCCTCGCACGGCCACGCTGCGGGACGTAATACAAATGTATGTAAACGAGGCCCGTAATCCTACCACGGAGGGAGTTAAGCCTAGAGCTATCAAAGGCTTTGAAAATAACTTTGATAAGCCGGGTCTTAAAGAAATGCTCGACAAGCCCGTTGCACACCTGTTCAACGGGTCATTTGACGGTCCTGAAAATCCTTTGGCTATGGCTCTCAATGAAACAGGGGTAGGTAGTCACAGGGATGTTATATCTGCCGTAAGCGTCATTGAAGACAATGTAAAAAGACGCCACGTGGCGTTAAAGATCAACGAAGAATTCTTCACTCTTTCTGATTCTGTAATCAAGCCCCCCAAGTCAAAAAAGTACACTGCTAAGTTTGGCTATAATGTCTACAAGGTAGGCGGCTTAATAGAAGCCCTAGTTGAACACGTAAAACAAAACCCGGCTGACAAGCCAGTGGCTAACGCGATTATTTTTGGATTGAATAGTGGCTTTCGCCCTTCTGCTTTTGGTGGTCTACCCGTGATGGGTTTTAAAGAAGCAGGAAGACCCGGTGGACCTCCCGGCATCTTTCTTCCCGTAGGATTTCCCGGCGTCAAAACCGATCAAGCAATCAACGTACCCCTCTCTCGCCGTTCTATTGCTATTCTTCAAGATCAGCAAGAATGGAACCAAAAGAATCTTGGTCTTGGCAACAAGGCTAGTCCGATATTTTTTGCAAAAAAGGTTGCTTCTGGTCCAAACAAGGGACAACTAAAGCCTATCGGTGATAGTGACATCAACAGAGTATTAGCGGCTTTGGGGTCGTCCTTTGGCATCAAGGTTAGCGTAACTGACATCAAAACACCCGAAGCTGCGTACCTCACCTCATACGATTTGCGTCGTATTACTGCTACAGCTTTTAATGCTTTGGGCGTAGACATCAATAACGCTGGTGCGTTGCAGGGTCGCCCCTACGCTTCAAACACAGAACAAGCCAGATACATTGGAGATGCTCCCGGAGTTTACGGCGATGCAGCGACACGGGATACTAATCGACTATCAAACTTTTACCACGATCAATACGCACAAACCCTGCCCGGATATAGTAACACCGAAAATAAAGTTCTTAGTTTGAACACAACATACTTTGACAGTTTAGAACGAAAGTTTGTTGATCCTACAACAGATCGTCCCCTACCGGTGTACATACAGCCGGTGGAAATGACTCCAGAACTAAGTGGAGACACTGTAAAAACCGCTGATACCGCTGAAACTTTAGACCCTGCAAAAACGAAAGCCGCTGGAAAAAAGGGATTAGGTGGACTGGATGCAAACAAACTTAGGCTTGGAGCAGGGGCTGCAGCGTTTCTAGCAATTGATCCTGTAGAGGCATTGGCCACACCCTTTATTGGCCCTCTTGGTGCCCAAGCTCTTTCTCTTTCAGTTTTGCCATCCACAATAGACTTAGATGATGCAGAAATTGTTGGAAAAGCGTTTGACGTAGATGGGTATAGCCTATCAGATGAACAAATTAAACAGGGCATGGACATGATAGAGGCTGCACGAGCAGAACAAGAGGCAAAGGTACAAGAGGGTGCCCGAACCATGACTACAGAGCCTGTTAGAGAATATTCCCAGCAACAAATGGATGCTCTTAGGGATAAAGCCCGTAATGTACGGGATTCAAAGCTTGCAGAAATGCAAGTATCACTACAACAAAACGAATACGACGGATTGCAATTTGGAGGAACAAATGGCCGGTAATAACTACAACTACGGCGCGGACTACATTATGAACGCAGACAAAATAAGCGTTGATACTGACGAAGGCGCATCCACCCTGTACCGTGAAGGTCTTGAATTTGACACTCGTGTACAAACAGGACCAACGATTGAAGCTATGCCAAAGAAGCAGACAAAGCCCACAGTAGAGGCTTCACTGTTTAGCATGGCGGATGATCGTCCACAAGGTAACGACTAAAGGATAAACTTCATGGAAGATAGGTTTCTAGAACCTGCTGACGATGAAGCCATTCCCGTAGCATCTCCCGAAGATCAGATGCCCAATCTTGCTGCGTACATTCGTGGCAAGTTTGAAGACTCTGAAAACGGACGGTTTGCCTACGAACAACGGTGGCTTCAGGCGTACAAAAACTTTCGCGGTATTTACGATTCGACTACCCAGTATCGTGACAGTGAAAAGTCAAAGGTATTCATTAAGATTACAAAGACTAAAGTTCTTGCGGCGTACGGGCAGCTTGTAGATATCCTATTTGCCAACAAGAAGTTTCCTATTGTAGTTGAGGCCACTCCCGTACCAGAGGGGGTAGCGGAGTTTGCCCACTTAAAAACACCGGTAGATGACATGCTAGATCAAACCTCTCCAGAAGACCCCTACGGGTTTGAAGGGGACGGCAGAGAACTTGCTCCGGGTAGTATGCAAGCGGAGCGTCCCAAGCATTTCTTGGGTGCTTACCAGCCTACACTGGGAGATGCTCCTGTTGTTGAGGGCAAGGCTAACATTGGAGAACCTCAAATATCTCCAGCCCAACAGTCCGCGTTAATGTGTGAAAAGGTTATACACGATCAACTTGTTGACACTAACGCTGTAACTGTCATTCGTAAAAGCATCTTTGAGTCTGCGTTGTTAGGTACAGGCGTAGTAAAGGGACCGCTTAATCTTTACAAGCGTGTTCACAGGTGGGAACGAGACGAAAATGGGGAACGTAATTACAGCCCGTTTGAAAAGGTTGTGCCTCGCATTGAACACGTTTCAGCGTGGGACTTTTATCCTGATCCTGCTGCTATAGAAGTTGAGGACTGTGAGTACGTTATTCAACGTCACAGAATGAGTCGTCAACAGCTTCGCAGTCTTCTTACAATGCCTCACTTTGATGCAGAAGCGATTGAAGCTTCTCTGGGGACAGGACCAAACTACGAAGATAAATACTACGAAGACACTATTCGTGAGGATGAAACCGAAGCGTACTACAACGAGAGTCGTTTTGAAGTTCTTGAGTATTGGGGTGTGATTGATGCGGACATGGCAGAGTCTGTGGGAATGGACCCAGAAGAAATTCCCGATGACTTGGCCCAAGTTCAAGTAAACGCTTGGATATGTGGCACTCACGTTATTCGTTGCGTAATCAATCCATTTACTCCTGCCCGCATACCTTTTCAAGTTCTTCCGTACGAAATCAATCCCTATCAAATATGGGGTGTTGGTATAGCAGAAAACATGGAAGACGCACAGATGCTGATGAACGGGCACGTTCGTATGGCAATTGACAATCTAGCCCTAGCTGGCAACCTTGTATTTGACGTGGACGAAGCATCACTTGTTCCCGGACAAAACATGGACATTTTTCCCGGCAAGATATTCCGTCGTCAGTCGGGAGTAACCGGCACAGCCATCAACGGACTAAAGTTCCCCAACACTGCTGGTGAAAACATACAGATGTACCAGATCAGTCGGCAACTTGCTGACGAAGAAACCGGCCTTCCGTCGATCATGCACGGGCAGACGGGTGTAAGTGGTACCGGACGTACTGCAGCGGGCTTGTCGATGCTCATGGGCGGCGCAAGCCTGTCTATGAAGACAGTAGTAAAGAACATAGACGATCACTTGCTCAAACCGCTGGGAGAGGCGTACTATCAGTGGAACATGCAGTTCAACGAGGACATGGACGACACAAAGGGCGACTTAGAGATTAAACCCCGTGGTGTAGCAGCCGTGATGCAAAAAGAAGTTCGTAGCCAGCGTTTGATTGGACTTCTTCAAACCGTGTCTAACCCCATGCTTGCTCCGTTTATTAAAATTCCAAACTTGATACGTGAACTAGCTATCTCACAAGACATTGATCCTGACAGTCTAGTCAACGATGTAAACGAGGCACAGATATACGCACAGATGCTACAAGGAATGATGCAAAATGCTCAACAAGGACCAAGCCCGGATGGTATCTCATCTGGTCAACAACCACAAGGCATGGGAGGGGCTGGAGGACTACCTGATCAGCCTCAAGGAAATGACGGTGCAAGCCCTGACGGTGGCCCAATCGGAGTCGGAGTTGCGCCAGTTGCAGGGGAAGCTGGTTTTACTGGAAACACTCCTCAAGTTGAAGAGTAATCACACAGCAGTTTTGAAGGAAAGTAACGATGGCCGATAACTATTACTCTACCAGTGATGATGGCTTTGTAAATTACTACACGACTCGCCCAGAGTCGGACGATGGCAACACTGTAATTGACGATATTTTAGATACTCTGAATCCTGATCCTGTAACCGTTACGTACAACACCGCTGCGCCCAAAGTATCAGACAGGGATGAAGCCCCGACGTTTAGACTTGATCAAAAGTTTCTTGATAAAAGCGGTAGCGCGGGAAGTGTTAACGTTAACAAGTTTTCGTACATAAATCCAGCAACTGTAAAGTACGATGATTTTAATTCATACTTAAAGAGTCAGCACAGTATAGATCGTGTTGGAAATTTTAGTGGGGTCACATTTAAAACGAAAGAAGAACGACTAAAGATGTCCACAGAAGAAAAGATGGGAACGGTTGCATCCGGTTTGTCCGGTGACGGTACTCCTCTTTTTGGCCTGACTTTACTTGGTTCTCTTATGGACACACGAGCGGTTTCTGATCCAACAGGAACTAGAAAAAGATACATACCTAGTTCTGGCGTGTTCAATCCCCTTGCTACTATGGCTATAGCCGGTGAATTTAAAGACATGGCTGCTATACGTGACGCCTACGAAGCCAACCCCTCTGCTACGATGTTTGAAAAGGGGTTCATTTTTGAAATGAACGGAAAGAGCATACGTCGTCTTCCGGGGCAAGCAGGATACAGGGGGCAACTGGAACAAGCTGGATTAACCCAACAAACAGCCAAGACTATGGAAAGATTGATTACAGGTTCTGCTCTAGGAGCGGGTCTAATTGCCAGCATTAAGCAAGGAAGTGATGACCCCAGTAAAGATACTACTACGGGTATAACCGGAGACATGGGAGACGCTATTCTTGCTACTAGCGGAGGCGGCTACACTCTTCGCGGTACGTTTAACTTTGGCGCGGGCACCGCTGCTATGGGTAATATGTCTGACTTTGAAGACATTGCAGCCACTACTTTTCGTGTAGCTTTGGGAGAGGGACAAGCAAAACCAGTTATTGATGGTGTTGTATACGACTACGACGTATTTAAATCCAGAGACATTGCTAGATCGTGGCTGGATGGCGCACGGGCGTTTAGGCGGGGCACTTCTACAGAAGATCAAATTGCACACCTGCAAAACATGATTGGCAACGCAACAAAACAGTCAGATATTAATACAGGCAACACCGCCGCAGACTTTTCAATGACTGTGCCTGATGAAGTCAAAACTACTACTACTACTACTGGTGATGAAAGACCGGATGATACAGGCACAGGTACAGGTGATGGTAGTAGCGATAGAAGCCCAATACGTGATAGTCAATCTGACACAGGTAGACGAGAGGCTGTAGCAAGTGAACAAAGAGGGGAACGTGGAGGTTTTGAAGACAGAGGAGGCGGAAGGGCTGGAAGTGATGTTGGGTCCGAAAGAGGTCGTTTCCGTGCTTTGGGCGGACCCGTTGGATACGCTATGGGCGACACGGTTGAAGATCAAAGCTTTGTTACTGGCGACCAGTCTACACAACAGGGTGATCCAATCATTTCAATGAACGAACTGGTTGAAAATCAACCAACCGAACAGTCTGGTTTCATTAATCGTCCACCGTCCCAAGTATCTGACGCAAAGTCTGTAGCGGATGACACGCCCATGAAGGCTGAAGCCACTGGCATAGTCCTTAACGCAGAAGCAGTGCTAGAGGCAGGAGAACAAGACGTTGCCAGAATGATAGAAGAGGCACGAGCCTACAGACGCAAAACAGGAACGGATGACCCCGCTGCAGACGAAAAGAACACACCACCGCAAGACATACAGATATCAGAAGGCGAGGTGTACATTACACCAGAAGACGTGGCTGTCATTGGTCGGGATAGACTTACAAAGATAAACAACAGAGGCAAGCCCAAAACAAAAGAAAAGATAGCCAACTTACAAAAGGCTGCAGAGGGAGGGTTTGTTAAAAAAAAAGGTTACGCTGAAGGCACAGACGAGGGCGGAATTGACCCGTCACTAGATTTTTTGACTGACGCATACAGTCAATTTAAAAACAAATTTCCCGGTAAGAGTAACACTGAACGGGTATCTAACGCCCGAAAGAAAGCTGCTGAATTAATACAAGGCATGAACCCTGAAGATGCTTTGGCTTTGACTATGATAGGAGAAGCTTCAGTTCTTGGTGACGAGGGAATGGAAGGCGTTGCTCACGTAATCTTTAACCGCATGAATTCTACATACAACGAGTACAGGGATCAACAAAGCGTGTACGACGTTGTAACTCGCAGAATTGGCAACAATCCGTACCAGTTTAATGCTCTTGAATACAAGACGCTTAGAAAGACTCTCAAAGACGTATCTACCACAGAATATGGTAAAAACAAGTTTATGCAAATGCGTCAAATTGCAGAAGACATACTGGCAGGAAACAGGGAAGACACTACAAGCGGGTCACTTTTGTTTTGGAATCCTGAAACATCTACAAATGATCACATTCGTCAGGGTATTGCAGATGGCATTTATGAAGTTGCATACACCCAAACAAATCAAGGCGGACAAGTGCATGAGTTTATACGCCCTGTACAACAAGAGTTGGCAAGAAACAGCTTAAACCTAGAAGGCATGTATCCCTCGTTGTATGGTGACACCGGAATGAGTATGGACGTATCTTTTTCTCAAGAGGAGATGAAACAACAATTTCCAAACCGCGCACCTGATCGTGTAACAAGCTTTATGGATCAGACAAGCTCTACTCCCGCTACAACAATGGCTTCTGGTCCTGTTCAGTTTAATCCACAAGCACAGTCTGTAGATCAAAATTTAAGTATTCAAGCATTTAGGGATGAACCCGATACCAGTTTTATGACTACAAATCCTTAGTCATACAAGATTCGTCGGCTACCCGTCAATGACGGCCCCGACACAACCGGAGCGGCTACCCACAGCCAAGTGGCCCCGCAAGTGAGGTAACTAAATGGCAAAGCAAGTAAAAGGCGTTCGCGCCAACAAACCAAACGACTCCTTTGGAACCATCAATAGCGATACTTTATACAAAGGTAACTACCGCGAGGAAGTTTACAAAGAAAATGAAGACGAGGCAACAGAAGAAGAAACTGTAGAAGCCCAACAATCGGACCCCGAAGAATCGGCTACTCCGAATGAAAGCTTCGCTGAACAGAAACAAGCTTCTGATCCTGACTACAAAAAACGCTACGATGATTTGAAACGGCATTATGACGGCAAACTAGACGAGTGGAAAAAAGAAAAGGAAGAATACGTTTCTCGACTTATGACCACACAGAAAGTTGAACCTGAAAGCACAGATGATTTAGACTCTTTTAAGAGCCAGTATCCAGATGTGTACGATGCAATTCACAAAATTTCTGCTTCACAGTCAGAAGCCCGTGTCAGAAATTTAGAAGGAGAACTACACGAAATAAAAGAAAGGGAAGCAAAACTTGAAAAGCAAAAAGCCTATCAAGAGTTGCTTAGACTACACCCAGACTTTGATGAGATAAAATCTTCTGATAAGTTTATTGAGTGGCTAGACAGTCAACCCACTTCTATTTCAGACGGCGTGTATAATAACGCTACAGACTCCAAGTGGGCCAGTAGAGTTATTGACTTGTACAAAGCCGATAGTGGTTTGTCAAAAAAAGCCAAAAGCAAACCCTCTAAAAAGTCTGATGCTGCTATGTCAGTATCTAGAGGAGCAGCTAGAGAGGTATCCTCAACTAGTGGAGAATCTCGTATTTGGAAAGCTTCTGAAATCCGTAGTCTCAAGCCGTGGGAGTTTGAAAAGCTGGAAGGCGAACTAGACTCCGCACGTCAAGAGGGACGGATCGATCCTAACAACTAATCCTCAAACAGAGGGAAGGAAAAGAACCAATGGCATTTGGTACTGCTGCAGGTTATGGTAACCTGCCTTCCGGTAATTTTGCACCGGAAATCTTTAGCCAAAAGGTTCTCAAGTTCTTCCGTCGTGCTTCGGTTGTAGAAGATATTACAAACACCGACTACGCGGGCGAAATTGAAAACTTTGGCGACACGGTTCGCATAATCAAAGAACCAACAGTCACTGTCAGTGCATACACACGGGGTTCCGTTGTAAACGCACAAGACTTGGCTGACGATCAAATCACGATGGTTGTCGATAACGCTAACGCTTTCGCGTTCAAGATCGACGACATCGAAGAGCGGCATTCGCACGTAAACTTCGAAGCACTTGCTACCTCATCAGGTGCATTTGCGTTGAAGCGTAAGTACGATGCAAACGTCCTGCAAGCCATGTCTGATGGTGCAGGTATCGCTGGTGCTGACGATGCGTCACTGTCTGGTGGTCTTACCACTACGAACACTGCGCTGGGTACTGCATCCGCTCCTATCAACGTAGAAACTGACGATGCTGGCATCAACCTGATGCTGCTGATGGCACGTTCACTTGACGATCAGTCTGTGCCAGAAGAGAATCGTTGGTTTGTAGCACCACCAATTTTCTACGAGAAAATGTTCCAAGCCGGAAATAAGATGGCTGAAGTTCAGGTAACTGGTGACGCTACTTCTCCACTGCGTAACGGTCTTGCAGTTCCGGGACTCCTCGCTGGTTTCCGCTGTTACAAGTCTACTGCGCTTAACTCAACAGCAGGTACCGATCAGGTAACTCTGTCTGGTGTGGCAACTGACGCTTCTGAGAATGTAGTTCTCGCTGGTCACATGTCGTCCACCTCCACTGCTTCGCACATTGCTAAGACCGAAGTGGTTCGTTCAACTGAGTCGTTCTCTGACGTTATTCGTGGTCTGCACGTTTTTGGTCGCAAAGTTCTGCGTCCAGAAGCTGTCGTTCGCGGCGTCATTGACTTCGCGTAAGGGGGGCTAGATAAATGGCTACTATTGATTTCACCATAGCAGGTGGAGGAACTGTAGGACATCCCGCACACGCGATTCGTCCTTACATCGTGCAGTCAAAGATTTTTGACGCTGCCGACGCAAACCTTACAGCCAACGATGTCATTAAAGTGATTGACCTACCGGACAACTCGATTGTTCTTGGTGGTTGCCTTGATGTCCTCGAAGCTGGTGGCTCTAGTGTGACTTTTGACGTTGGTATCAGCACCGACATTGATGCCTTCTGTGATGGTGTTGATGGTAACGCTGATGCTATCTACAACTTTCACCCTACAGCAGCAGGTATCAACACAGTAATTGCAACAGACGCTATCCAAGTTAAAATCTTGGGTGCCGACTCTGCTGTAGTTCGTTTCCGTGTTATTGCTTTGATTGCTGACATTGGTGATCCAACTGCACTGGTTCAGACTGCTTCAGTCCAGACTGGCGTATAACATTAATCAAGGGGGCAGGGCAACTTGCCCTCTTGACCTTTCTTTAAATCTGTGGTATATACATTCATCCCCGCCGGGGTAAACTCTACTGGAGGTGACGATGAATTACATCACAAGCAATATTCCCTACTTTAAGGCTTGGGTACGCAGAGAATACACAACTAACTTTGACCGCTATCACGGTGAATTTTTACACGCAATGGTGATAGCAGTAACCACTCTACCCATGAAGACACTTTCTTTTCAAGTGTTGTTCACAGGGTGCGAAGACGAAGAGAACAACGTACACGGTGGTGCTATGTGGGCACGTATGCCCCTGACTGCACTGGTAGGAGATACGCCCCTAGATGAGTGGCCTACGCCCATACCAACACACTTGGCCCAGCCGTGGGATTGTCAATCACACCACCATTCGGTGTTTGTACTAAACAGGGCTACCCCCTGTCCGTGGTTGGCTAAGATAGACGGAGACTTCTTTCCTGCCAAGTATTACTTCACTGTAGACTACACAGACAGCGAAGTTGCAGATGATCCTGCACAACATAAACAAAGTCACATTCTAGAACTTATGGATGCTGGCGAGTGGACAGGCAACATAGTTGCACTTCCTAACAACAGAGTACGGGTAACCAACCCTGCTTGGTTTGTAACGGGCGATGGCCCACCGGACTTCGCTCCTAGTCAGTGGGTCCATCATTCTAAACAAGACCCGAACTATGTAGAAGATACAGCACGGGTATTCAACAACCTCTATGCGGAGAGTGATTATGAAGAAGATGATGAAGAGTAAAGGCATGAAGCGCGGCGGTAAAGTTATGAAATCCAAAGGCATGGCTCGTGGTGGTAAAGTTATGAAATCCAAAGGCATGGCTCGTGGTGGTAAAGTTATGAAATCCAAAGGCGGTAAAAAGGGCGGAGCTATGACACTTGCAGCTATTCGTTCTGCTGCTAAAGCTAAAGGCTACAAGCTGGTAAAGGCGTAGTCAGATGGCACGTCGTGGACTATATGCCAACATAGCAGCCAAGAAACGCCGCATCAAAGCCGGTAGCGGAGAGAAGATGCGTACTGCTGGAAGTAAGGGTGCGCCTAGCAAAGCCAACTTCCGTCGTGCTGCACAGACTGTAAGGAAAAAGTGACATGGCAAAGAAAGCACCACCCAAGCCCAAGAAAAAGTCGAAGGGCGCAACTCCCAAGAACAAGGCACTTTACTCCCGTGTGAAGGCAGAGGCAAAGAAGAAATTTGATGTCTACCCGTCAGCATACGCAAATGCTTGGCTTGTCAGGACGTACAAGAAACGTGGCGGGACGTATGCCTGATGGCTAAACCAAAGGGCGGTTTGACAAAATGGTTCAAGGAAGACTGGCGGGATGTAAAGACCGGCAAGAAGTGTGGTCGTTCTGGTTCTGAAAAGAAGAAGCGTCCCTACCCAGCCTGTAGACCAGCCAAAGTTGCAAAGCGCATTACAAAAAAAGAAGCAGCAAAGAAGACCGGACCCGGCAAGGTCAAGTGGTCGGTGACGGCTTCAGGTAGAAAAAGGAAGAAGGCCAGTGGCAAGAAAGCCTGATAAAATGCCAGCCCGCAACAAAAAGAACTTTCGTGCCACAAAGAAGGGTGCGGGAATGACAGAGGCGGGCGTGAAAGCGTATCGTCGCAAGAACCCCGGCAGCAAACTAAAGACAGCGGTTACTGGCAAGGTAAAACCCGGAAGTAAAGCAGCCAAGCGGCGTAAATCATTCTGTGCCCGTTCTGCAGGACAGATGAAAAAGTTTCCTAAAGCTGCAAAGAATCCGAATAGCCGTCTGCGCCAAGCACGAAAGAGGTGGAAATGTTAAACCTACTTATCGGACCAATCACACAACTAGCAGGTACATGGCTTGAAGGAACGGTTGAAACAAAAAAAGCTAAGACTTTGGCGAAAGTCGCAACGGCCAAAGCTGAAGCGACTATTATGGAAAAAAAGGCAACGGGTGAGATTGACTGGGACTTAGAAGCAATTAAGGGTGCCCAAAACTCGTGGAAAGACGAGTGGTTAGTAATTTTGTTTTCGGTGCCATTAATATTAGCCTTCATTCCGGGGATGGAAGATGTCGTATCACATGGATTTCAACAACTGGAACAAATGCCTGAATGGTACCAGTACAGCTTGGGCGTTATTGTTGCTGCAAGCTTTGGAGTCAGAAGCGCGACGAAGTTCTTTGGAAAGAAGTAAACATGGCAGAAGTGACTATGGAGCGGTTTCTCAAGTGGAAGATACTGCCTCGCTTAATGATGGTAATGATGTCGATATCAGCGTGGAGAGTAGTGGAGTGGTTCATGCTACTTCCCGATCCAACAAACGCACAGGCGGGGCTAGTGAGTGTAGTCACGGGGGCCATGACAGGTGCATTTGCGGTGTGGCTGGGTCACGAAAAGGGATAATATAGCAATGAAGTACAACGCATCACACTTTTTGGACAAACTAATCGAACACGAGGGCATGGTGCTTACTGTGTACGAAGACAGTTTGGGCATAGAAACTATAGGTATAGGTCGCAACCTTAAAGACAGGGGAATTAGCCCAGAAGAACTGGAGTACATGGATATCCCTAACATGGCTATTGTGTACACCAACGGTATTAGTGAGGCAGACGCACGTTACCTTGCAATGAATGACATCAAGATTGTAGAGAACGAGTTGTGTCAGGTACATCCCTGCGTCAAAGACCTAGATGCTGTACGCCAGCTTATCCTGATGGACATGGCATTCAACATGGGTGTGCCTCGTCTGTGCAAGTTTAAGAAGATGTGGAATGCAATACACGAGGACAATTTTGACGCCGCCAGCATTGAAATGATGGACTCTCGTTGGGCACGTCAGGTAAAATCGCGGGCCAATAAGTTGTCTGATGCAATGAAGTCAGGAGAGTTCTAGGTTGCTATGCTACACGTCTTTCTCCTGTTTGTTTTTGTGGGCGTAGGGGATGACAAAAAGCTAGTCAGCAACGACATGCACTTCAAAGACCTCAACGAATGCGTCTGGTACGCACAAACCCTACACAAACAAGGCAACTTAATAACGGCATACTGTGTGCCAAAATTCATAACAGACGGTAACGTAAAGGTATACTGATGGACCCCATTAGCGCGATGGCTACCGCATCGGCTGCATTCGGTGCGATCAAAAAAGGATTTCAAATAGGTCGTGACATTGAGTCGATGGCATCTGACTTGTCTCGTTGGATGGGTGCAATGTCCGACTTGGACATGCTAGAAAAAGAAGCCAAGAACCCACCCATATTTAAGAAACTGTTTGCTGGTAAGTCTGTAGAACAAGAAGCAATAGAAACATTTGCTGCTAAACAGAAGGCCGAAGCACAACGCTACGAGTTACAGCAGTGGATTGGCATGACTATGGGTAGGTCTAAGTGGGATGAACTCGTCCGTATGGAAGGGTCTATCCGTAAGCAACGCCAAGAAACGCTGTACAAACAAAGGCAACGCCGTCGTAAGTTTGTTGAAATTGTGGCGTGGATAGTGATGTCTTTACTTGGCGCGGGTACATTGGTGGGGTTTGTGTTACTCCTCAAGGGTTTTGCAGCCAACGCAACTCCAGAGTACGTAGTGTGCAGACTACAAGGCTGTCAGTCTATAGACGGGGAAAGACTGTGTGTATACCACGGTGCTAACAACACGATAGATAATGTCTGGATGAACACACACGAGTACATCCCAAAAGAAATACAATGTAAGTACGACCCCAAAAATGAAAAACCCCCCAGCTTACGTGAGACATTCACAGCAATCGAAAAGTCAAGAAAATAATCCTTGCTAATTTAAATAAATAGGTGTATAATGTTGTACAGGGAGACTCATATGAAACGACTTGCCTACGAAGCCCTAAAGCACAAGTACGAGGCACAGAAAAAAGATGCGCTATTTGTATATGCAAATTACACAAATAATCCGGCGGCTATCGGTGAACATCCGCAACTGCTTGAGGAAATGGACAAGGCAGTCGCTAGTTGGGCGGACGCTCAAGACAAGCTTGAAGCACTTGAAGATTTGGATAGCGAAACTTAACGGGTATTAATATGGCAAGCACATACCTTACTTTAGTCAACAACGTACTCCGCGACTTTAACGAAGTTGAACTAACTAGTTCCAACTTTACGTCTTCTCGCGGTGTGCAGACTACAGTAAAAGATTATGTTAATCGTTCAATTACTGATCTTATTAACTCTGAATTAAATTGGCCGTTTACCCGTGCTGCTGGCTCTGTTGATGTAATTGCTGGTAAGTCTTTGTACAGTCACGCGAGTATAGCGTCAACTCTCAAATATGTTGACTATGATACGATGTTTCTTCGCCCAAAGAACTACATAACCAACGGCACGTACGAAGTGTCGGGGGCTGCAAGCATAACTGGATGGACGACAGTATCGGGTAGTCCTGCCGCAAGTTCTAAGTTTGGCAACACACTGCTGCTTACCAACGCAGAAGCATCTCAAGAAATAACCGACCTTATTGTAGGTCGTTCTTACGTTGTGGTCACACAGACTAGCGGTGCAACACTTACCCTTGAGATTGGAACTAGTTCAGGTGGATCACAAACTAAATCTGCTACGCTTACTATTGCCAGCGGTAACGAGGTATCTCTTACCGAAACTACGTTTACAGCTACGGCTACGACTCACCACGTAAGCTTTACTGAAGCATCGGGTAACGCAGCGTTTGTTAAGTTGGTTGAACTTAGCGAAGATGTACTACCCATTCCATTAAAGTATTTGTCGTACGAAGAGTACAACGATGCGTTTCGTGAACGTGACACTCGTCCAGATACAGACAAGTTTGCTGATCCAGAGTACGTGTACACCACATACAACGATGAGATTGGTTTGACACCAATACCTGACACCAGCAACAGAACACTAGAGTTTGACTATTACGTTTCTCATACTGATCTATCTGCGGCGACTGATACGTCGATTATTCCGACGCGGTTCGAACCGGTAGTAAACGCTCGTGCAAAATACTACACGCACATGTTTCGTTCCGACGTACAGGCTGCACAATTTTCGTTAAAAGAATATGAGGATGGAATCAAGCGTATGCGGATTGAATTACTCAACCGAAAGAATTACATGAGGGCTGTATAGAGTGGCTGACCTTAGTGAAACCGCTGCATTTCCGTTTATCTGTGAGGGGGGCTTAGTTGCTAACCGTTCCACATTTATTATGCAGCCGGGACAAGCCCTGCAGCTAGAAAACTTTGAACCCGACATAGAAGGCGGATACAAACGTATTCAAGGATTCCAACGTCACGTACGACATATAGTACCTCAAACATCATCCGCTGACGAAAAGGTGTTGATGGTAACAAGTTTTGAAGATAAAATACTTGCTGCACGGGGCGAAAAAATTTTTAGCAGTGCGTCTACGTCTCTTGGTAGGGGTGCATCCAGTGCGATTGCTGCCAACACAGCAATGACGGGTTCAGGAACTATTACAGTAATATCAACCACTGGGTTTAGTTCTAGTGGTACCCTTCAAATAAACAACGAGTTGTTTACTTACACTGGGGTAACATCAACTACGTTTACGGGGGTTACTCGCGCTACTGGTGGAACCAGTGCAGCAGCCCACGCTGCTACTTCGGACACTACTAGAACAGTGGTTTCAGAATCGTGGACAGAACGAGACACTGGACGCACTAACGCTGGCAAGTATTCGTTTGAACGGTTTAACTTTGACGGCAACAGTAAGATTGTAGTTGTTGACGGGGTAAACGCCCCAACGGTGTTTAACTCTGCATTGTCTGCAACAGACGTAAGCACCAGTTCTGTTCTTGGTGCATCTATTGTAGCTTCGTACCGTGAACACATGTTTTATGCTGGTATGCCACTTACCGGCAACTCTGGACCACAAGAGTTAGTATTTAGTGAGCCGTTTGACGAGGATGGATTTAATTCAGGGCAGGGTGCGGGCAGCATCAAAGTTGATGATACAATCGTTGGCCTTAAAGTGTTTCGTGACGGTTTGTTTATCTTTTGTGAAAACAGGATATTTAAACTTACGGGCAGTTCACTGAGTGACTTTGCGGTACAGGCTGTTACACGAGACATTGGCTGTATCAACGGCAAGACTATCCAAGAATTTGCCGGTGATCTTTTGTTTCTTGGCCCTGATGGGTTGCGGACAGTTGCGGGTACAGCAAACATTGGTGACGTGGAGTTGGGCACTATAAGTTCAAACGTACAGTCCCTTTTTGATGAAAATATATCTGACGCTACAGTATTTGATTCTGTCGTCATACCAGAAAAAACACAGTACCGTTTGTTTTTTAGTAAGACAGGTAGCTTGGAAAGCAGAACAGAAGGGCTAATCTGTGTTCTTAAAAACCAGCAGGGTGGGAGCAAAGGGTACGAGTTTTCTACAGTTAAGGGAATTAAGCCGTCTTGTACAGACACCCTAATTGATGCTGGGGACATTCTTGTTTTGCACGGTGGTTTTGACGGGTACATATACCGCCAAGAAGAGGGCACCACGTTTGACGGAACAGCTATCTTAGGTAAGTATCGCAGCCCTGACCTCACAATGAATGACCCCGGCATACGAAAACACATGCAGCGTGTCATTGTAAACTTTAAACCTGAATCTACTATCGACGCAGACATGTTTGTTCGATACGACTACGAATCACCAACATCAGCCCGACCTGCAGCATACCCTCTTGACTCTACTAGCATTGCAGGTATTTACGGGACATCCACTTACGGTACGCCAACATACGGCGGACCTTCACAACCACTGATTAGACAGCCTGTAGAGGGATCAGGATTTGCTGTAGCCCTACGAGTAAACGACGGCGGTTCTACCCCCGCCTACTCACTAAAAGGTTTTCAGCTAGAGTACCAACTAGGAGCGAGACGTTAAATGGGCGCATCTTACACACGACAGTCATCGTACGCTGACGGAGACATTATTCAAGCGTCCGACAGTAACAACGAGTTTAATCAACTACTGGCTGCATTTGCTGCAAGCACGGGACACACACACGACGGAACTGATGCAGAGGGTGGCCCAATCACCAAGCTGCTTGGCAACACTCTTACGTTTGGTGCGGGCACGGCTGGCACAGACATTACAGTTACATTTGACGGGGAGTCAAACGACGGTGTACTCAAATGGATGGAAGACGAAGATTACTTTGAGTTTTCTGATGACATCCTTGTGGCCAGCACAGAGAAGCTGCAGTTTCGGGACACGGCTATCTACATCCACTCAAGCGCGGATGGGCAGCTTGACCTTATAGCTGACACGGAAATTCAGATTGCTGCCACTACTGTAGACATCAACGGTAACGTAGACATATCAGGCACACTGACAATTGGTGGTGCGGGTATCTCTGAGGCAGAACTTGAAATACTGGATGGTGCAACAGTCACCACAACCGAAATAAACGTACTTGATGGTGATACGTCTGCCAGTGCTACTACTGTAGCTGACGCAGACCGTGTTGTATTCAATGATGCTGGAACTATGAAGCAGGTGGCGGTCACGGACTTAGCTGCCTATTTTGATGACGAAATTACGGCGATGCCAAACCTTGTTACCACCGCAGCTACGACTGTGGGGGCACTTAACTCTGGTTCGATCACGTCTGGTTTTGGTACGATTGACACAGGATCGTCAACAATTACAACAACGGGGCTTATTACTGGCGGTTCGTTGGACATTGATGACGTGCTTATCAACGGCACAACAATAGGTCACACAGATGATACAGACCTTATTACTTTAGCCAATGGCGTAGTCACTGTTGCTGGTGAGATATCAGTTACTACACTTGATATCGGCGGCACCAACGTAACATCTACTGCAGCAGAATTAAACATTCTTGATGGTGTAACATCCACTGCAACAGAAATAAATATTCTTGACGGAGATACTGGTGCTTCTTCTGTAACTGTTGCTGACGCTGATCGTGTCGTTTTAAACGATGGCGGCACAATGAAACAAGTTGCTGTAACAGACTTGTCTGCATACTTTGACGATGAAATTACAGCTATGCCAAATCTTGTCACAACAGCCGCTACCACAGTTGGTGCGCTTAACTCCGGTTCGATCACATCTGGTTTTGGTACCATTGACACTGGCTCATCTACGATTACCACAACGGGTCTTATAACCGGTGGCTCGTTAGACATTGACGATGTAGTCATCAACGGGTCAACAATTGGTCACACTGATGACACGGACCTCATTACAGTTGCTAGCGGAATTGCTACAATCGCAGGTGAATTATCTGTAACCACTTTAGACATAGGTGGCACCAATGTTACCTCTACGGCTGCTGAATTAAATATCCTCGACGGAGTAACGTCTACAGCAGCGGAACTAAATATTCTTGATGGTGTAACATCTACTGCTGCAGAACTGAACATTCTTGATGGAGTGACATCTACGGCAGCAGAACTAAACATTCTTGATGGTGTCACTGCAACAGCGGCAGAACTTAACTACAGTGACACAGGTGCTGCTGTAGGCACAGTTGTAGCTAGTAAAGTAGTTACAGCAGATGCTAATAAAGACGTAGCCAGTTTCCGTAATATTACTTTAACAGGTGAGTTAGACGCAGGTTCGCTTGACGTATCAGGTGACGCAGACATTGATGGAACCCTAGAAGCAGATGCGATTACGGTTAATGGTACAGCACTAAATACAGTTATTGCAGGAGTAACAGTTGCTAATGCTACTTTGGCAGCAACAACTACCGTTACTGACAGCACAGCTAACACTAACTTCCCTGTTGTGTTCCATGACGAATCAAATGCACTGCTAGATGACACTGGTGCTTTGCGATATAATCCAAGCACAGGCGAACTGTTAGTACCTAAACTTACTGTAGCAGGTACAACGACTACCGTAGACACAGTTACGATGAACGCAGAAAATGCTATCATCTTTGAGGGTGCTACTGCTGACGCTCACGAAACCACACTTACTATTGTAGACCCAACAGCAGACCGCACAATTAACTTGCCCAATCAGTCGGGCACGATTCCTTTGCTGGCTGCAGCAAGTAACACAGCCATTACGTCTACCCCTGCCGAATTAAATATCCTTGACGGTGCTACAGTAGTCGTAGGCGAAATCAACGCACTTGATTTGGGTTCAACAGCAGTCGGTAACGCTATTGCATCCAAAGCGGTAGTGCTTGACTCTAACAAAGATTTCACAGGTATTCGTAATCTTACAGCCACCGGCACAGTTGCTTTTGGTAGCATATCGGATGGTACAATAACAGCTACGGCATTTGTTGATGAAGACGACATGTCATCTAACAGTGCAACTCTTATTCCTACACAGCAATCAGTTAAAGCGTATGTTGACAGCGAAATAACTAGTGCTGGCGGTTTTAGCAGCTTCTTTATAGAGGATGATGATGGCACAGAAGTTACGATTGACAACGCCAAAGAAATAAAGTTTATTGGTTCAGGAATAACCACCAACTTTACCGACACGTCTACTGGTAGTGATGGCGACCCGTTTGATCTTACGTTTACAGTTGACGCTGCACAGACAGGCATCACTTCTATCTTGGCTACAGACTTGAAGATTGGTGAGGATGACCAGACCAAGATTGACTTTGAGACTGCAGACGAAATACACTTCTATGCAGCCAACGTGGAACAAGTATACTTGGGTGACAACATCTTTGGCCCACAGTCTGACAGTGATGTTGACTTGGGTAGCAATTCTGTGCGATGGAAAGACGCATATGTAGATAGTGTGACTTCAACAGGTAATGTTGTTGCGGGGGGAACTATTGAACCCGGTGGAGATACCTCTGCCGGTGACAACGCTGCGATTGGCTACACTAGCGCAGAGGGTCTTATCCTGACAGGGCAAGGCTCTACATCAGACATAACTCTCAAGAACGATGCAGATGCCACAGTGTTTACTGTGCCAACTGGTACGGATGATATTCTGTTTCCAGACAATGCTAAAGCTATGTTTGGTGCTGGGTCTGACTTGCAGATTTATCACGATGGTTCTAACAGCATAATTGATGAGGCGGGAACTGGCGGTCTTAAAATAAACGCTAACAATTCGCTTGTTATTGGTAAGTATGGCGGTTCTGAAAGTATGGCTGTATTTGATACAGATGGTGCGGTTTACCTGTATCACGATAACGCAGCCAAAATCGCCACCACCTCATCTGGCGTGGACATCACAGGCGGGTTCACCGCAACTGCCGCATCAACAATCACTACAACTGGAAACGAGGTACAGCTAACACTTAAATCTACAGATGCAGACGCAAATGTTGGCCCAATTTTAGACATGATTCGTGATTCTAGCAGTCCTGCTGATGGCGATGAGATTGGTAGAATTAGATTTATTGGCGATGATGACGGTGGTAACGCAACAACCTTTGCGTTTATGCAAGTAAAAATAAATGATGCTACGGATGCTAGTGATGATGGCGAACTAGAAATTTTAACCAGAGTTAATGGTTCTTCCCGTAGTCGTATAGAGATGCTGCCGGGTGAAACAGTAATTAACGAAGACAGTCAAGACCTAGACTTCCGTGTTGAGTCACTTGGCGACCCAAATTCTTTTGTTGTTGAAGGTGCAACGCGGGGCATTGGTATGGGTACGGCTGACCCGACCATTGACTCGTCGCTGGCTGGAGTAAGTCTTTCTGTTGCTTCAAGGGTGCTTCATATTCACGATGATAATGGTGCCTATCTAAAACTGACTGACCCTGCCACGGGAAGCAACAGAGGCGCACAGTTTGCTTTGATTAACACTACAGCCGTTTTAAATAATTGTGAAAGTGGCCCTATAATATTTGGTACTGGAAATGCTGAGAGGGCTAGATTAACTACTGGTACAGAATTGTTAGTCGGAATGACTGGCGCACAAGGAATAGGCAGCGTATTTGACGCAAACTGTCTTGAACTTGGTCCGGGATACATTAATATAAATAGAGATGACACAGCTTCATCAGCACAGATTACATTTGGCAAAAACGGTGCTGTTGCTGGTTCTATTGTCACAACAACTAGCACAACATACAACACCACATCAGACATAAGACTCAAGCAAGACATTGAGCCGCTAAAAGCTACAGACAAGTTGATGGATATGAACCCTGTCAGCTACGCTTGGAGGGCTGATCCTGACGGCCCACGCAGTATGGGTTTCATTGCACAGGAAATGAAAGAAGTTATGCCTGAAGCTGTAAGCATCGGCAATGATGACGAGGGTATGATGAGTATGGATTACGGACGCATCACACCAATTCTGGTGTCAGCTTTGCAAGATGCACATAAGAAGATCGAAGAGTTGGAAAGCCGTATTGCGGCGATGGAGAGTAAGTAATGTCTAGTTTTGGGCCTAATCATCACGCTGCAAGTGCTTGGGGAACTGTAGATAATTCTGGTTCTACTATGACTTTAAAAGACAGTTTTAATCAGAGTTCTGTTACAGATAATGCAACATCACGGGCAACGTATAGTTGGTCTGTTACTTTTGGTAATGATGATTATGCGCTATCTGGTATGTCTGGTTCATCAGGAACTAATGGTAAAATGGTTTCTATGAATACTGTTGCAACTAGTAATTGCCAAATTGAGGACAGATTTCACGATAATGGTGAATCGGCAGACAGTTTTAACTGGTCAGTAATTGGAATGGGAGACTTAGCCTAATGCACTTGCTTAACCGTTTAGCAGACGCAAAGCAACGGCTTGAGCCACATCGGACAGACTATGCTGTTGTGTATGAGGACGTTGATATGGACTGCTGTTCTGTTATGCACCCAGACCCCCACGCTATGGCGGCACTGATAGATGGCGGTGTGTTCCCACCTGTTTGGGTCTATTGGGAATTGGCAAAGGACGAAGCACAGTCTGACTTTAAACGTCACACTAGAGGCTACTTGCTACACGACACGCCAAGAGAAGGTCCGAAAACAGAAGAAGAAGCCCTTGAATATTTGATTATGAAAGATGTACCACAACATATCTGGCGCAACTATGAGACTAGCAACAGTGTACACCTCAAAATTATACGGCGTGAACAGCAGCCAAATAAAGAATTTCGCAACGCTTGGAGAATAGCGGCATGACAACAATTATATCAGACAAAGACGGCAACGAGATTGAAGCCGCATCAGCCACAGTGCCAAGCGACAAGCACTTTCGTAATGCTTGGTCATTGAGTGGTACAGTTATTAGTGAAGATTTAGCTGCTGCAAAAGTAATTTTTAAAGATAAGATCAGGGAGGTCAGAAAGCCTCTGCTTGAAGCCCAAGATGTAGCGTACATGAAGGCACTTGAAGCTGGAGATAGTTCAGCACAGACAACTGCTGTTAATACTAAGACAGCCCTGCGTGACGCACCTGCCGCTTCTGCTATAACAAATGCTGATACGATTGCAAAGCTGAAAGCTGCGTGGGATACCACATTGCTTGGCGCAAGCCCCTACGGAGATTAAAGATGGCTAATAGTTATACATGGACATTTCCAGTACTTGAAAGGGTGGCAACAGAGGGTGGTAAATCTGATGTTGTAAAAGTAATTCATTGGATTGTAGAGGCTGTGTCTGACAGTGACAAAGACAGCGATGGCAACTGGTTGAGGGCAAAACGCTACGGCACAACGGCTGTATCACAAGAATCAGGTGTATCATTTACAGCTTACAATTCAATTACAAAGGATTGGTGTAAGGCTAGAGTGTTGGCCGCACTAAACGAAACAGAAGATCAAGTAAAAACAAAACTTGATGCAGTTATTACAGAACAAAAGACACCAACAATCCTCACTGGCACACCCTCTGGCTGGTAGCAAAGATGAAAATGACAATGGAACCCGTACTTAAAACACAGATGGAACTTGAAGCACACGAAAAAGAGTGCGCCATTCGCTATGCTGCTGTGCAGGAAAAGCTAGAGGGTCTAGACAAGCGTATGTGGCGTCTAGAGGCGTTGATTATGGCGTCTACGGTGGGCGTGGTAGCGTTGATTATTACAGTTGTAATGAAGTTAGGATAGGATATGGCAGAAAATATACCACAAGAAGTATCCGAAGAGTTAGCCAAAACTGCTGCTACAGACGCCGCTTTAAAAGTTACTCCCATACTGCAGGGACCGTCTGCCGGAGAAACCGTAACCACAGAGGGCACTATGGCTACGGGAGAGGGTACTACAGTAGACCCAACAACTCTTGATACAACATCTGTCCCGGACATAACCACTCCTACAGCTACAACAGATGTAGGACAAGTAGCTACGACTGCCACCTCTCTTCCTACTCTACAGGCTCAATCTTTTACAGGAGCCACTTCTGGATTTGATTTAAACGATTTGATTGACCTTGATGACCTATCTAATCAAACACTTTCATCAGGCGCACTTGCTGAAGCTGCAACACAGGATTTAACAGAAAAGGCTACTGTAAAATATCAACTGTCTGAATTGTTTTCTGGTATTGAAGAGGGTAAGCCGCTGCCAGCGTGGGCCTCTCCCGCCGTACGTAAAGTCACAGCAGTGATGCAACAACGAGGTCTTGGGTCTTCTTCTATGGCAGCAGCAGCTATGACACAGGCTGTAATGGAGTCGGGAGTGTCGATTGCTTCACAAGATGCCCAGATGTATGGTGCCCTCCAACTAAAAAATCTTGACAACCAACAACAAGCAGCCTTGCAAAATGCTCTACAAGTTGCTACAATGGATAGACAAAATGCAGATGCCAGAACCAAAGCTGCGATATCTAACGCACAAGCCCTGCTGTCTATTGATTTAAAAGAATTAGACGCCCAACAACAAAGTAACTCCCTCAAGTACAGCGCAATTACACAGGCTGCACTAGCTGATTCTGCTGCTGAAAATGCCCGCACACAACTCAACGCAAAAAACGAATTACAAGTTGAAGAGTTTTTTACTGAATTAGGTGTGCAAATTGACACTGCAAATATTAACAGAGACGTTGCTTTACGGCAGTTTAATATTAGCCAAGAAAACGCCTACAAAGAGTTTAATGCAACTGTAAATGATCAGCGTCAAAAGTTTAACGCTAACATGAAGTTTGCTGTAGATCAGTCTAATGCCCAATGGCGCAGAACAATTAACACTGCTAACACTGCCACGTTGAACGAAGCAAACAGAATAAATGTACAAAACAAGTTCAATGCCAGTCAGACAGCTTTGAACCAGTTGTGGCAGCAGTACAGAGATAACGCTACGTTTAACTTTACGGCGTCACAAAGCGAACTTCAAAGAAAACATGAATCAGTGTTAAAGGCTCTTGAAGTATCTGCCACAAAAGAAATATACGATGATCAACAGAAGTCTGACATTGCAAAAACAATAATTAAAGTAATAGGAGCGTGGTAGAATGTTTGGATTAGACGGTGGAGTCGGTGACTTTTTTGACGTGGCCTTTAAATTTATACAGGTAGGGTCAAAGGTTTTGTCCCAAGAGGAGGAACAGCAGGGTGGTCGTGGCTTTGTTGCTAAAAAACAGTTTAACTTTGACTCTAATATTCCAATGCCTCGCGCACAGTTGCGTGACATGGAAGCACCCATTGGCATGAAGCTTCCAAACATACAGGCTGCAGCACGGTACTTTGCAACTAACCAAGCAAAAGACACAAATATAAATTCAATCAAAGCAGAACGATTCCGCCCCTCTCGTATGCAGACGCTGGCAAGCAAACGTCCTACTATGGGAATATCACACAACGCCTCTCCCGGTGTAGGTAGCGCAAGAAAGTCACGAGTTGACAGGTCAACATTTCGTTCTAGAGCAATCTCGTAGTATTCGGAGTTATTAATGTTTCAAGGTGCTAACAAGTCAGAGTTTCGCAGAGGAAGCTTGGAATCACGCGACAGATTTGCTGCCGCTCCTCCGGGTATATCTTTGACTACAGACAATCAAAAGTGGCCGTGGGGCAATCCCCCTCAAGAGGTAGATGTAGATGTTATCTTAGAACAGGCCACAGCCAGAATAGATGACGACGAGATATTCAAAGACGAGTTGTACAAGCTTCTTACAGCAGGAATAAGTATAGAACACATTGTAGAGGCGTGGGTGAGCGATGGATTTGAAGAGGGTAAGTTTTCTTTAGATGCAGGGTTACTAGCAAAGGGACCACTTGCTATGTACATTGCGTACGTTGCAGAGCAAGACGGTGTGCCATACCGCATGTTTGAAAGAGACGATGTTAACGAAGATCGTCGGATGGACAACGCAGACTATCTCAGGGTTCTTAAAACAAACAATCCGAACATGTTTGCTGTTATGAAAGAAAACTTGAACAAGACAATTCGCACAGGATTTGACGCCGTAGAACAAGTGAACAGTCGTTCAATGCCACAACAAGAAGCACAGCCACCCCAAGAGGGGTTCATGTCACAGCAAGCACCTGAACCAGAGCCTACAGAAGAGCCAGAGGGAGAACAAGAGTAATGGAACCTATCACATACGGAGTCATTATGGGCTTGGGCGAAAGTTTTCTTGCGGGCAAACAGGCAGAACAAAAGCAACTAATTGAAGAACAAAAAGCAAAGGCTACCGCCACAGCGGACGCACAAAAGACGTTTGTGGATTTTGGTGTTAATCAAAACAACTCACAAATTATACAGCAACAGATAATCTCTGGAAGTCCTGCGTTCATGTCTTTGTTAGGACAACTTCCGGATCACTCCAGATCAGCTATCATTTTAAATGGGATGAGAGAGCTTCCCTTAACAGACATACACAAAGAGTTTCTTACTGGAATTAATGGCAACAACGGTACTGCCGTTGCTCGTGGTCTTTTAGTAGACAGAAATGTAATGGACAGTTTGCAACAAAGTGCTGCAGGTAAAAGTGTTATCAGCTTAATTACGGCAAAGGCTGTGTCAGGACTTTCACAACAAGAACAATCCATGTGGAACGATCTTCCAGATGACCTTACGAAAAGATTTCTTCGCGCAGAAGAATTTATAGGTTCTGGAAATTACCCGTCTGGGACACCCTTTGGTGACTTAATCAGGACCATCCAACAACCTAAAACAGAAGTAAAGTACGAGCCTCTTGGCCCAGAGTATCTTAACTCTATTCGATCATCCCTTACTGGCACGGACGGGAAAAAGTTTGACGAGGCTACAGATGACGCTTTGCAAGTGCTTATGGCTGCTCGTGCAAGAATTTTACCGTTCGTTGAGCCGCCTAAAGTATCTACTTTGAACCCAGCAGATGCCACAGGTGAAGATGAGACGGGAATAGATGACCCTGACTTTGTTCCGCATCCCGAAGCTTTTAAAGACTTGCTTGCCATTGACATAATTCTAGCACAGTTTGGCACAAAAGATTTTAACAACGAAGCGATGTCTTTGACTGAAATGCTAGACTCCGCTAGAAACCAACTAGACGGAAGTAGAATACCCGATCAGGGTGCCAGAGTAAGCTATGCAAATGAAACAATTCGCATGTTTAACGACATGCCCGGATTTGCAGAAATGCTTGCAAACGCATTCGAAAATGGGCCAAACACTAAAGATGCGCTTACCTTTGAACAGTTTGACGACTTTAACGTCCTTGCGTCTATGGCGGAAGAGGTAAACAAAGTAGACGACAACGTGTACACATACGGGGGCACCAGAGTAAAAACTGGCAAGTCTATAAAAGACGATCCGTTTGGTTGGCTGTCCAATTTAAATGGTAAGATAAAACCGGGATTTCTTGACACCTTGAGCCTTGATGAAAAACAACAGTTTGAAAGCGATTTAAAACAAGCCTTAGTAACAGATGCTGATATTAGACGCACACTAAAAAATGAAGCAGGAGCAAGCACTCCGGCCTCCGCACGAAATTATCGCCAAATGTTCGAAAACATCGATGAGGCACTGCCTGAAATGTTTGACGGTATACTAAGAAATATGGGCTTTGTACCTGAAGGTGAAGCAGCAGGGGGCGTGGGCAACGTACCGGCGGATCAGGTTGCACAAACTGGAACGCCCCTGCCTGAAACACAACTGAAGTTGTCAAACGGACGGATTATCAATATCGACCCTGCTGCTGTAAAGTTTGCAAATTCAATGAACATGTCAACTCACGATTTGTTTAAAAGTGACTTACACTACCAGATGCTTGACTTGGGGTCAAACAATCCAGCTAGAATATACAACGCCGTGAACAGCGTAAACGATTCAGGAATATTTTTGAACACAGTAGACAGAGAAATATCACAAAACAGTACTGTACAACTGTCTCAAATATTTGCAGCACAAGGTATCTTTGACAGGAACCAACAGCTTGATGTTATAGCAGCAGTTATGAGCGGTGACATTCCAAACAAATTTAAAAAGGCTCCGTTTGACTACGCAATGTCACAGGCTAACTT
>UEXM01000709.1_pt1 | contig 33052 bp, 16 predicted proteins | sample 1796661 | NCBI WGS metagenome assembly UEXM01 (sample SAMEA4772469, study PRJEB27181) | metagenome
GCACTAGGGTCATGGTCTTCTCTTTCCCATTCTTTTTCAATATCATCTGGCATACGCAAGTATCCGACACCACTTATAGTTCCTGTGTGTGTATGCACAGGATTAAAATCTCCTGCTACACTTATATTTCCCCAACTTTGATGCACTGTACAACTAAGATTCATGTCATTAATACGATTATCAACAATTTCAATGTGCTTGTCTACTGCAGTACGCTTGGTGTTTTCCCATGCTACATAACGACTTACTTTGTAAAGTTCTGCACTGCCATCTGCAAGCATTTGTACAAAGCCTTGTGCAGCATCGTCATCCAATACATTTTGATCAATTGTGAACTCTCGTTTCATGTTACCTGCAAGGTTCATACTATGATCTTTTGCTTCGCTATTGCGTTCAAATAAATCTGTAAGATCATACCCAACCTGTTCTGGTATAACCATTTTAACAATACTAGGACCAAAAGGTCGTAGTATTTCTGTTTTTGCTTCTGGGTATCCAGTGTCTACTACTTGTTGCATATATACGGGTTCCTTGATAGATCTTTTTGTACTAGTCCCCAGGTACGTTGTTTGGGAGGACTAAATGTTAGTTTGTTTTCAATTATTGTGTAATCCTGTCTTTTTTGATAGCACATGCTGTACTCATCTTCTGTTATTTCTATGTAATTACCAGGCAATACATCATATGATATATCTATTATACATCCTTCGTCATCAAAATACAACTTATGTTCTTTAGTTGCATGCCCTATTGCTTGTTCTAATGATTCGCTTAGTGCTTCAAAGAATGTGCTGCTCATATCTCGCTATTAACTCCGGTGTACAAAAATCTTTATGAAAATAATGAAATGGTCTGGTTTGTGCGTATCCGTTAACACAAAAGATCATATCATCTGTTAGTGCCCAATGACATGCATCACGCCAATCATCATTTTTAAAGTTGTTTATATGTTGCTTCATGTGCGTAAATGTAGGATAATCCAGTGAAGGCACATAGTAATCTTCGCTGCCTAATTCAGTTGCAGCAATGCTCATAAACACGTCTGTGTCTGCAGTATTGTGTCTACAGTTACTTAGCACTGTGTTCTTATATACGTTAAAGTTGTTTAGCACAGTTTTGCATGTATCAAAGAATAATTTTGTTTCAGCACAGTGTCTAAAATACATAAAACCATTGTAAGCATTGCATAAATTGTTTTCATGCCACATCTTTCTGTGTCGACGATCCTCTACAACTTCGCCTCTGTAGTTGCGCACTTGTGTAGTAAAGCAAACATTTCTAAGTCTAGCACCTGCCCACCAGTGATCAATATTGCTAGTGATTAACATATCACTTTCAACTTTAAATGTTTCTTTAAAAGGAGTAAGTTCCCATGCTAAACATTCATTCGCAAATGGTTCCATAGTAGATATAGTAATGACTTCGTCAAACACATGGTGCATATGTTCTGGCACCTGCGTTGCAGTATCTACTACAACTGCAAAGTTGTTAATGTTGCAATAGTTTTTTACACTGAGAGCAAGTAGATATGCACACTGCAAATATAAATCGCCTTGTGCAAAAGTTAAGTATCCTTGTTCTAGAGTTTTAGGTCTCAAAGTTTATCTGCCACTTCTAGTAAACTACGTTTGTTCATTACATGTAAATCGCCAGTGTAGCGTACAACATTGTGCGAATCTTTGTATTGATATTTTAACAGCCAGCGTCCATTATTATAATCTAAAATACTATCACTACTACTAAGCGCAGGTAATGCATAGTTGAATGTACCTGTGTTTGTGTACCCATTGCATATTTGGTGTGCAATGCTTAGTGCAAAGTCATTACGAAAAGGAGTTTTGCGAAAGCCAAATAGATTTGCATAATACACATAGTTTTCATAAACACTCCGCCAGGTATCGAATATACGTTTTGCATGTTCACTCTTTTGAAAATATACTACTGTAGCCCAGCGCATTTCAAATCCATTGTTTGTCATAAACTGATCATGTTTAAAAACTTGGTTGCCTGTAATATCCCAACTACGGTTGTGGCACATAAAGTCGTGATTAGAACCAAAATATTTTGCAAGTGTATCACACTGTACAATATAATCACTGTCTAATAATATAGTTTCATCATATGGGCTCAGGTCATAGGCATTAAATCTTCCTATGTTATTCCATTCTGTACCTTCTAGTTCTCCATTAGGATAACGAAATGTACGAAAGTTGCGTTGCTCTGGATCTAATTTTACTATTGTACTAGGCACATTTAGGTGTTTAGTTGCAAGTCGTGCGCAAGTTTCACTTAGACTTTTGTAGTCTAACTGCGCACTTTCACTGTATAAAATTACAACACCTTTAGACAGAGACGTCACCTGCTTTGCGTTTTGTTTTTAATTCTTGATATTCGTTCAACCAATCATTGTGAACTTCTTGCCATCGTTGTTCACATAGCACTATTAGTTCTGTACAATCGATCTCAATAGGTGTATCATAACTATCGCACAATATACTCTTAGTACTTTGCCCAAATAGACCTGCGTTTGTATTTTTCATATACAAATAGTTCAACAGTGTCATATCAACACGAAACATTCCACCGTTATGCGTAACAGTGAGTCTTTGCTGTTGCTGCTCTTTTAGAGTTTGTTTTTGCCGATTGAGCTCAAAACGTTCTTTAGCGTATTGTTCTAGATTTTCCATACTTGATAGTATAACAGGACCTCACGGTCCTGTCAATGTTTTTATTTTTGAGAGTTAGTTATTAACTACCTGTTGCTGTACCACTTAGTGTAATACTGCCGCCGTTATCTGCAACATGTGTAGTATCATGTTTTTCGAAACCAAAAGTCATTCTGTGTGTACCGTCCACTTGATCTAGTACAGTATAGATTGATTTGTTGTATGAAGTGTCTGCTGCCGAATCAACCCATGTACAACTTGTTTCTACACTTGCGCCACTGTCTGAGCTTTTAAGTTGCCATTGCACAAAGTTTGCATTGTATGGACTTGTATCTTCTAGTTGTTTAAACACTGTAACATAACTTGTAGTTAAATCATAGTAACCGTAGTTAGTATTGTTTGTGGCTGGTGAGCCACTACCACCACTCTTGCCCGATGCTTGTGCAGTTACCTGATATGTGCCTGCCGCTGTAAGCAATGATGCCCAGTTATCCGCTTTAGTATCCGATGTATGCCCAGTCTGCGAACCACTTATACTTAGACGTCCGCCTGCGTTAAAGAAGTAACGTGCTTGGTTAGCACTGCCCCATGCCCACTTGTGAGTAAATGTTAGTGTACCTGTGAATGTTGCTGTGTTGTCTCTGTTTGTATTACTTACACTTTGGCGTGCTGCTGGTGTAAGTCTCGCTGTGTTAATAGCCGCAATATTTGTTGATAGTGCTGTAAATGCACTAATTGTACCGCCTGTACTAGGATTACTAATGCTTGTAATACTTGTACCTTGATGGGATGCCATACTATTCATTCTTGCAAGCAATGTTGTCCACTGTGCTGCAGTAATCGTTGCTCCAGCACTGACAGATGCTACTGTGGTACTTTCACCATATCCTGAATCTGTCGAGCCTGTCCCCCATAATGCGTTTACTGAAGTAGCAAAATCATTATAGTGATCATCGAGGATGGTATCTCCGCTAGAATATGCCATTTATAGTTTCTCCGTTTAGTTTATTGTAACAAAGGCTTCTACTGTGCCTTCTTCCATTGTTGTTTTGGAATCGATAGCTCTGCCGAGGACGTTGAATGCTGTGATTGATTCATCTGTTTGTGCAGCTCTTGCCATGCCGTTACCTGCACTAACAAGTCTATCACCTTTATTTACCATTCCCATAACACGCACCGGAACTCTTCCTGCAACCGCTACCGGTGAACCGTCTTCTTGCGCACTGTTCATCAAATACGCTGGCTTGCTACTGACAACACCAAAAACATTGTTAGATAACTCTTCATTTACACTTGTTATTTCTTCTGCGCCGCCTAGTGCAACTACTGTGCCTGGGGTATATAGACTATCAGCTCTAAAGTTTTCCGCCAAGTCAGCATATTGTGCCGCAGTTGATGTACCGTTAAATGTTGTTGCAAACACTGTTGCAATTCTATTACTCGACGAACCAAAGTTTACTGTGCCACTTACAAGCAAGTTGCCTGTCATTGTGCCACCGCTAACTGCTAGTGCGCCACTACCTGAAACTGTACTGTCAACATATGCTTTTGTTGCTGCGCCTGAAGCATCTGTTGGTGCTCCTGCTAGTATCACTCTATTTGTTGCACCGTCAATGGTCATTGCTGTGCTTACAACACCGCCGTCATTAACTTTTACAAGTATATCGCCATCGCTGGTTGCGTTTGCAATAGTAACATTACTGCCGCTTACGCCAACTGTTAAGTCACTGTCTACACCAACTACTAGACCTGTGTCATTAAGCACACTTAACACACCACTTGTACTATCACTTGCATTACTGCGTAGATAGTTAGCAGCGGCAACGCCACCTAGTGCATCACTGTCTGTTGCTGTTCCTTGGAACTTTGCACCACTTACACTTGATGAAAGTTGTATACCTGGCTTAACTGTAGCAAATCCTGAGATACTACTCTGCGGAGTGAATGTTGTATCTTTAGATATTGTGCCTACTAGTACGTTGTTTGTGAAAAGTTTAACAACAACGTGGTCTGTTGAGCCACTGTCTGTGACTGTTTCAACAATAGCGCCTGATGTTCCTGTACCACTTGTAAATGATGGACCAATTGTAGTAAACCCACTACCATTGTAAACTTTCAGTTGTCCGTTAGTGGTATCCCACCAAAGGTCACCAGTAACACTTCCGCTAGGAGTACTAGAACTTGCTGTACTGCTACTAACAGTTTTAAATGCACTGCCTGTGTAAACTTTAAGTAGGTTATTCGTTTTATCCCACCACATCTGACCTGCTACAGGACTACTTGGTGCGCTAGTATTACTAAAGTTTTCTAATAGTTTTACTAGATTCTCATTAAAGAACTCTCCATAACCAGCATAGTTCTTACCAATAAGTGTAAGATCTGTGGTTGTATCAATAGTACCGTCTGCTACTGTAGACAGGATAGTACCGTCGGTCTTGTTAACTGTATAAGCCATTTGTTATCTGCTCCGCATGTATTCGTTAGTATTATTTATCCACTTTATAAACTTAGTATATTATATGCTACTAAGATTGGTCAGTGTTTGAATTCTAACTGTATAATCAATCTGTATAAGTCTGTTTAGACTTTTCTGTACCGGGTGAAAAACAACATGTGTTAGTAATTTACCCGTGTTAACTGTGCCTGTCCAACTACGTAGGCCCAGCTCGTCAAATGTATATGTGTCATTAAAGTTACTAGTATTGTCAAATGCTGCTTGACTGTTTGGCTCGCCGTAATCCAACAAACAACTTACAACAATATCTGTGTAAATTTGTCCTGCTGTGTGGCTTACATTTAGTTTGTTTCTTGCTGTGTCTGTGTTCAAACTACTGTTATCATCTACAACTTTATAGTATGTTTGGTTGTAAAGGTTAGCATTAGCACCACTACTATTTGCTGGCAAGTAAGTGATGACACCTGTTGGATCAACACTTGTTCCACCATTACCAAAAGCCATTTCATGAACAAATCCAGTTGTTTTGTTTGCAACGCTTAGTGCAAGTGCCTCACTCATATTTTCATAGTGAATAGCGTTACGTTTATTAACGTAGTCCTCGCCTGTCTCAGGATCAAAGATACGAATATGACCTTCCATCATAACGCCACTTGTGTCTTTTAGCGCAGTTTCTGGTTGTTGTGGTTGTTCAATATCTTTTTTCATGTCTTTATTTTCCATAGTTTATACCTTAAGCATACATTCTACATTCTTTTCGCCTAAATCGCTATTTGTTTCTAGTGCGATTCCTACGATTGGTCCTTGCCCATTTGTACTTGCTTTACCGTTATGCGTTGCAAACACAGCCGCGCCTTTGCTGACACCGCCTACAACACGCACTGGTACACGACCTATTAGTGCAACTGGTGCACCGTCTGCAGCACTGTTCATCAAATAGGCAGGATTAGTTGAGATAACACCTGCTAGGTATGCATCATCAGGACCTGCTGTAGTAATTTCAGCATCACCGCCTACTACTACTACTGTTCCAGGAGCGAGTTCAGCATCTGCTGCGTAAATCTCTGCCAAGTCAGCATATTGTGCGCTTGTTGCAATACCACTAAATGTAGTTGTAGCCAGAGTTCCATTTGCACTGTTAAATGTTAGATTAGTTCCAGACTTAGGTGGTAAGTCACCAGTTGCCGCTGTGACAAATAACACATTACATGCAGTATCTGTTGATTCGTCCGCTACTGTTACTGCAGTTGCTACTGCCGCTGTGCCAGTACAACTTCCTGAACTACCACTAACGTTACCGGTGACGTTACCAGTAAGTGCTGCTTCAACAGTGTGTACTAATAGTGTACTAGCGCCTGCACTGCTTGTATCAATAGTCAGGTTGCCTGTAGCATCTCCTGTGGCTGTTGTTGTGCCTAATACAAACTTGTCTGCACTTTCATCAAATCCTATAAAAGCATTAGCACCTGTAGTGCCACGCTCCATGATAATACCTAAATCGTTTGTGTTTGGATTTGCGCCCAAACTCCTTTGAAGCATAATTAAACCATCGTCAACTTGCAATGTAGCAGTATTAAGTGTAGTGGTTGTACCATTTACTGTGAGGTTGCCTGTTACAATAACTTCTTGACTAAATGTAACAGCACCGGCTGCTGTAATTGCAATAGCATCTGTATCACTAGCAGTTCCAATATTTCCATTATCTGGAATAATTAGACTACCGCCAAACGTTGTGCTTGCTGCAACAATTGTTTGCTCTGCTACGCCATCAACAGTAATAACAACACTTCCTGTGCCACCATCTATTACTTCAACTTGTGAGTTTCCTTCAGTAATTTTATCTGAGCTTAAACTACTGACTTGTGCATCAACATATGCTTTTGTACTTGCATCTTGAGCCGCAGTTGGATCGCCCATGCCAGTAATTTTGTTTGTACCCATTGCAATGTTGCCAGACATCGTGCCGCCGGCAAGTAGTAATCTTAAATTATCCGCTGTGTCTACATAAACTTTTGTTGCTGCATCCTGGTTAGCACCTGGATCTCCCAAGCCTGTAATTTTGGCTGTACCCATTGCAATGGCACCACTCATTGTGCCACCTGTTAATGCTAACTTTAAGTCTGCATATGCTTTGGTTGCTGCATGTTGATTGGCTGTTGGATCTACAACATTAATAATTTTTTGTGTGTTTACATCAACGTCACCTGCAGGCACCCAAGTAAGTGTAATATCGTTTGTGTTTTGTGTTGCTACAATAGGAGCAGTGCCGATAATCTTTCTAAACTGTAAATCAGCACCAACTTTGCTACTGAATACTGCACTACCACTTGATCCTAAGTTGTTACCACCATTGGCTTCACCACCGCCTAGTCCAGGAGGTGCTGCACTAACCCAACTATCTCCATCCCAGGTCAAAACGTGGTTTGTTGTTGGTGTGCCACTGTAATCAACGTTGCTTAGTGCTGTAATTCCTGCTGCAGCAATACGAGCGTCTGCTCTCGCATTTGTAAAGTATAAGTTTGTGTTTTCAGTAATATTTGCAGTTGTGATTGTTACTGCGTTACTAGTTGGACTTACACCGTTAACTGTTTTTACATAGGCTCCTTCAAGAGTAGTGGTTCTACCGTCTAAGTCAGTAAAGTTACCGTCTAGTTCTACAAATGTAAGTGCCTGGCTTTTATTTGCTCTTAGTGTAATAGTCATTTTTTCTCATCCTCAAGTGCTAGTGTAAACATTGTACAATATTTATCAACCATTATCATCGTACCTCAACATAATCTGCTTCGGCATACCCATCTACTACAAAGTTTCTGTCATTTAGTTCTAGTCTGTAGTTTGGTACCTGAGCTTCACATGCTTTTAAGAAGTTAGCATTTACTGTTGAACTTTGCTGTATACCTAGTCCATTTGCTGCAGCGCCGCTGCCTAAATCGTACCATGTGTTTGTGTGTGAATTGCTTGCTGGCAAGTTTTGATCTTTGCCGCCGTCTACTACAAGGAATCCTGGACTAATAAGTTGTACTACTGCAGTTCCTAGTGTTCCTCGACGTAGGCTACTAATGTAGTTGTCTGTTGTGTTAATCTCCCAATATGTAATACGCTCACCGCCAATAAACACAACGCCAGGATATTCACTGTCTCCATCTACTTGTGCAAGTACACTAGCATCATCTACATAAATCTTTGTATCTGTTACCACTGCCTCTGTTGTTATTTCTGTGGTAGCATCTTTACACATTCTTAGATATTCAACATTATCGTTCATATCTTTAAAGATTCTAAATCCAACACTTGGCTGTATCTGATTTTCACTAATATGAGTAATAACCACAACACTTGCTCCGCCAATAATTGCCTTTGTTGCATCATTCATTATAATACTTGAACCAACAGTGATATAATCACCCGGATGTAATCTAACTCCATCTACTGTTACCCAGAAGTTGTTGACGTTAGTCACAGTCCTATCTAAGTCGTATGTACCAACTGTACCTGAAACTACACTACGATCAAATCCTGCAGTATCAAAGTTTACAGTATCAAACTCGTCAAGCACTGTAGTTGATCCTGTGCCTTGTCCTTCAAATACTTTTGTTTGGATACGCAATGGATCATGATTTGCAAATGTGTTTATTCGCAGTACACTTGAACTTGTGAAACTTAAACTACCGTCAATTGTAATTTCTGTGCCATCTGCACTAATTGTGTATTCTGATTCACTACGATTAAACACAATAACCTTATCACCGTCTGCTGGTGCAGTTGTAAGAGTAACAAATGCATCACCTGCTGTTGCAGTATAATCCTCATTACGAATTGCATTCAGTGTAGTGTTTGTACTCTGCTGTATCACTGCGACGCCGATATCACTTGGGTTAACAATTGTTGTTTCACTTGCAGTGGTTGAGATATTAAACTGCGTAGTTGAACCATCACCTGTGTGATACTTGTTATTCGACGGACGCAATCTGATTCCATCAATCTCAACAATTGTATTTGCACTAAATGGCTGTGCATAGTTTACTGTGTTAACCAAACTATAGGTATTAGTGCCTGCAGTCATAGTTGTTGTTTGCAGTTTATATTTTGTCGGAGCATCTCTGTCTGTTGCTTGATTGTAAGTAGTTACATGAATGAATGCGCCATCTGATGGTGCAGTACTAAATGTTATTAGTGATCTTTCATCCTGCGCTGTTACTGTAACTGCAGTTTCAACACCATCTACATATACTAAACTTTGTTGTGTAAGACTTGGAATGTTACTTAATACAAAGGACACTGTGGTTCCGTCACCTGTGTATGTGTACTCGCCTACCAACTTCTCGCCAGTTTGTCCGTATGCATAAACATGAAGTATATCTGTTGCACCGAGTGGACTTGGAAGTGTAATAGTTTTTGTTTGGAAGTTTGTAGTGAAAGTATACTGACGCACACTGTTTTTGTATACAATCAGTGTGTTAAAATCATCTGCTGCTTTGTCTGTTCTGCCATATTGGAATTCTGTAACTAGTCCAGTTGTATCAGTGAAACTTGTATAACGAACTTCCATTGCGTTACCATCTTTTTCATAGTCGTTACTTGCATGTGTGTAAACTTCCATGTCAAGTGTGTCATATACTCTGCCCGGAATAAGTTCTTCAGGTGCATGACTATTGTAAGTGTCAACAAAGCCTGCTCCATCTACTTGAATACTAATTGGGTCAATGCCCAACTCGACATCCGCTAAGTATCCGTATTCTACATATCCCGGTTCTATGTATTCACCACCTTCAATGCCCGGATTACCGAATTCAATGCCTTTAAAGATTGTATCCAATCCTGCGAGAACTGCAAGTCCGTCACTGTCAATCTCAAAATTATCAAAAGCAACAATGTCAAAGTTTCCACTATCAAATCCTGGATTTTGATCAAAGCCTGGACCAGTGACTTTATTGCCTAAGTAGCCAGTACCTTTTTGTAATAGTTCTAGATCATCGCCTATCATCCCTGATTCAGGATAATAATAAGCAGCAATTCTATCTGCAGTGCTTGCAAAATCTTCGTCTAGTGCAACTTCAAGCACTGTTACACCGCTGCTGTTTTCAACACTAAACGTTGTTCCACTAGTGAATGCAGTAGTTACTTTGTAAACCTCTTGTGTTTTTGTTGTAGTATTTTGATATGAAACAATATCATTTAGACTGTATGCTGTGCTTGCTGTCCAATCTTTAATACTACTTGTATATGTGATACGATCAAATTTGATAGTAGTATCAAAACTTCTTACTGCGTTGTTTACAATTCTAGGACTTAGTAGTATACCCGAACCACTTCCAGTTACAGTTATAGTAGGCTCTGAAGTATATCCACTGCCTTTATTTGACATTGTAATGCTTGTAATCGCATCGCCATTTGTTTTTGCGACTGCTACTGCTTGCACACCTCCAGATAGTTGCGGTGCACTAATTGTAATAGTTGGGTCTGTGATATATCCTGTGCCAGCATTTACAATTACAATACTGTCTAACTTATAGCCGTAATTCTCACTCCATGGTTTGTTTAAACCTTGTGTCCATAGTACTTCGTCACCAGCATAATCACCACTTGGCTTACGGAAGTATGCTAGACTTTCATCATAAAATGCATGTATATCAAAGTCTGTTGTATCACTGCCATAAAGATCTAACTTGTCATACTTGCTGACGTACTCACGAATCTTTGTTTTGTAAGGCTTAACTTCGTTAATAAAGTCTTCAATAAAGTCTGTGTTGTCAAACTTGAATGTATTATATTGATCTAAACTGCGGATCTTGTGCGCGACTGTAATGAAACTTGTTTTAAACATCCAGTCTGGAGCAAAGTTACTTTCGTTTAGTGCATATTCCATCAAACGGAAGAATAGTTCATTCATGTTTATTTCATAATCGCCAACAAACACATCGTTCTTTAATGCTTCAATGATTTGTCTTATTTCTTGCGCTGGAACTTTATCAAACGCAGCAAAGTCAAATCCATCATTGTCAAATCCTGTTGCTTCAAAGTTACTGTTTGCTGTGCTGAAACTATACAAACTTGCGTTAAACTGTAGTGTTCCACGCTCAATAATAACTTCATCCCAGCCAGTATCTGTTTTAACAAAGAAACTAAAGTTGCCTTCATCATTGCTTGTTACTTTTGCAATGTCTCCTGTGACTGCATTGCTTAGTGTTAATAGGTCTGCTTCTAGTGTTACTTGGTAAGCAGGCACTGTTGTTGCGTCATATCCTGTAGCATAATATGTTACATAGTCCCAATAGTCTGCTGTGTTGTAACCTTGAATATTTGTTAACTGATAAGTTTTGTCTGCTTGCAATGTATAGATAGTCCAGTAATCACTGCGTGTTTCATCTTCTAGCACAAGAACTTTGTACCCTGTGTTTAGGATTGCAGTGTTTAGGAAATCTCTTTCTTGAACGGAATCAACACTAATATCATATTCTCCACTGTTTACAGTAGGAATATTCTCACTGCTTAGTAGTTTTGCTAGATTACTGTTTCTCGCAAACGGTGCTTTGACTAGTGTTGCATTACAATACTGAGTAAGAACTTTCAGTGCTGCAGCACGATTTACAAACATACCTTGACGTGGGTGTGTAAGTACACCATACTTTTCTACTTCACTTAAAAATGGATCTGGAACTAAGTTGCCAACACTGTCACTGCCTGCTAGACTGTCAACAACTTTTGTATACATTCTTGCAGGAATGGCTTGATCAGTATTGCCTCTGCCATACAATTCATATTCACTGTGCAGCACACCTTCGTTCTTAACTACATCGTAGTTAATGCTTAGTACTGTGTCTTTATCTGCAAAGTATTCTTTACAGTTAAACAATGCAACTGCATCTTTATCTAAGAATGCGGCGTGAGCAAGTCCTGCTCCTTTAGGATCCTCAATAAGACTACGCACACTGTCCGAACTTATAGTTCTAAATTCTGCTTCTGCTGGAACACTTGTAATGTCTTTAACCCAAAAGTAGTAACGAGGTTGTGTGCTATCTGATCGACTATCATACACATTTGCTATATTAAATGTTTCTACATCTTTTACAGTTCCTTCGCCTGTGTACTGACTTGGCGGTACCGAGCTTTCAATCCACTCATATACATCAATGCTAGATCCAGGAAACGCTTGTGCCCAATAGTTTGTGCGGAAGTCAATGTTTCCTTGCTCTGCATTTATGTAATGCACCTTGCTGGTATCCCACCATAGTCTGTTTTTATACTTGTAGTTCCAAAGATTGTTGTATAATGCAGGATCGTTATGATTAATATAACTAAGTTCTGCTTTTGCAACACCAGCAATCTTGCCCTTTGCAGGATCAATGTAATCTAAGAATACACTAACTTCGCCTTGTTTTTTATTGTAAAGTGCAACGCGATTTATTTGACTTACGTCTACTCTTGTGCCCTCATTGCGTAAGTTATTCCAACTACCAGCTCTTGTATTATTATTAAATTCGTATACACTACCGCTGTTTGTATAAGTGGTGCTGCCACTTACTGTTGTGTCATTCTCTGCACCAACAAATATTCTGTTATCGTTGTATGCAATTGCGGCGCCAAACTTGTCTAGTTCACCAATATTTGTACTCTTTAGTTGTTGCCCAAATACCATCATACTCGGGTTAACAAGAGTTGGAGCATTTGAATCTAACAGTTCGTAAACATAAACTGCGCCACTTTGTGTGCGTCTGTCAGTAAACGTTGTGCCGCTTTCATCAAATGTAGTTGTTGCACTAAGATAAAACTCACTGTTCGTATTTGCCTCAATGTCAAATCCTGTAGGTAATAGTGTACTGGCTTTGTCACTAGCAATTGCAAGGTTTCGTGTATCTGAATAAGAACTTGTACTACTGTGAACATGCTTATCAAATGCTACTTTTTCACCAAAGTTTTCATTTTCAAATGCCTGAGGATGATTAATCTTTTGTGTAAGTTTAAACGGATCAACAATTGCACCTGCTTGAAAACTGGTTCCTGTGCCAGGCATTACACTTAGTTTATTGTAAAGCTCTGTGTCAGTACTGCTAATCACTAGTTGATCGTTAACATTCTTGCTTGCACTTACTCCAGGAATATTTGCTGCAACAATATCTGCTGCTAGGTCTGCTGGATCAGTGCTTGTGTCACCGATAGTTACTTCACGGTCATTAATGAACAATGTATGGCTCGCTGTTACACTGTAACTACTACCTTCTTTACTGGTAACTTCTGCATAGTTTTTACCTGCGTCTTGTAAAACAAATACACTGCCTGTGTTTGGATTTGTTTCATCTTCGCCCGGGCTACCAATAGCAATAATACTGCCTTTAGTATCTATACCAACACTTATTCCAAACTGTTCTTCACCATTTGTTTCGTCACCTAGATCTAATTGATCAATCTGCTGCATCTGTGTAAACGTGCCGGTGTACACTTGAATAATATCACCTGCTGCAGGTGTAAACTTAAAAGTAATAGTCTTAGTTGCACGAGTATAATATCCATCAGTGGATCCATCATTGTCAGTTGGAACGTCTGCGTTATCAGTTTCAATTTGTACTACACCGTTTATTTCAACGTAGATTTTAGTTTGCAGTGTGTTAGTAGTTGTAAATGCTTTTGTGGTTCCATCTGCAATAAACTTTTCAGCATACTGAGCAAATAGATATGCTTCACCGCTGTTTGCTTTGCCACTAATGGTTGCAGCAGGTGCACCAACAATAACTCTTTTCCCTTTGTAATCACAATCTACACTGTGTCCAAAGTCTCCACTGCCTGCTGTGTAACTACCTATTTCTCTAAAGTAGTCCATTTGTCTAACAACAATTTGCAGATTATCAGCAGGTGCACTTGTAAACGTAATAGTGCTACTGCTTACTGTAAAGTCTTTTGTAGGCAAATAAACTTTGCCGTTCTCATCTACAACATTAAGTGCGTTAAGATTGACTGGTGTAAAGTCTAGTGCAAGTCCAGCAGTACTTCCGTCGCCGGTCACTGTGTTAACTTTTTCTTCATCTGTAATAAGATCAATTAGTGTATACGCATAAATCTTATTAGCACCCGGAGCACCAATAAACAAATATCTTCCATTGCCACTCATCGCCATAGCAAAACCAAACTTATCGCTGGTGCTTAATGCACTTGGACGAATTGCTGGTCTGCGATTAAATGCTCCTGTGCTGTCGATGTAATAAGCAAATGCGGCGCCTTTGCTACTCTCTGTATCAGGTGCGCCAATGATTGCATAGTCATCAGCAATAGCAGTACTAGCACCAAAACTATCTAAACTATCACCGATAGTTGCTGTAATTACGCTGTTGCCTTCAATTAGTATCCCGCCCTCACTGCGCACATAAGGAACAACCATACCAGTGCCGTTAGCCGGAGCACCGACTAGTGCTAGTGTGCTTTTACTGCTAATAGCAATGCTAGTTCCATATAGATCGTCAGCATTAATTGGACTTGCTGTTTTAATACCAGTCGTTGACCATGGACGAGCATTTTGCAATACTTTCCAATCACCGTCATTGTCTTTGTCTACCCAAACTAGTTCTTTGTTATCCCATCCACTTACAGGTGTATATGTGTTTAAATCACTTGGCTGTGCAAAACGTACACTACTAAGTTTGTACATAGGAACACGCACATTCTGTATGTCTGCTTCAGTTGTTGCATCTACCAGTGTAAAACTATTTGGAGTACTGACTTCAAAAATCTTAGCAACTTTACCAATTGGTTGTGCTGCACGAATGATTACATAGTCATCTTTTACAAGTCCATGATTTCGATCTGTGGTGTATACTAGATATCCATTGCCTGTACTTTCAACACTGGTTATTGTGCTCAGTGTTTCGTCAATTCTGCGTATGCCCCAGGTGTTTGTAGTATCTGTTGCTACCCAAATCTTTTTGCCTTTGCCTAGTTCGTTAATACGACTGCTTAGTGCTTCCAGATCTTCATGACTGAACACTGTCAAGTCAACATCATCTAAACGTGCATATCCTGCACTGTCTAAATCATCTAGTGTAAGACTGTTTGCATTTCTTACTGGAAAAATATCACCATTATAATTGTTAGGTGTTTTATATAGATCCTTTGCTTGTACTTCATAATGTCCCGCCGCTGTATCACTGATTGCTTCGCCGTCAGCACGGAAGTGGACTATAGTCGGATTGTTAGATGCTCGATCTTCCGGAATAATTATTTCAATAATTTGATTACTGTCAATACTACCATATTCACCAACGCGGAATGCCCACTCCTCAAAGTAGTCAATACTTTGATCTAGATTAGTAAGCTCTGCATCAATGAGTTTGTTGATTGCTGCACCGGTACCTTTTTGCTTTAGCATACCTTGATAGAACTTTACCTGACTTACATCGTCTAGTCCTAGTCCTTGCAAGTAGTCTTTATTGTTAAAACCAATAATACCTTTGCCTAGTTTATCAACACCATCTTCTAAATTCAAATTGTCTAGTTCAAAGAAGTTCTTAAAACTATTTGCTTTGTTAGCAAGGTTCTTGACTAGACCAGTTGTCATTCTATCTGCAACAGTCCAGTCGTTATAATCAAAAACATTTGCACCGTCGATGCTATATTTTGCTACATAGGTACTGTTTTGATAACTTATAATATCACCTTTTTTGTAGTCTTGATATGTTTGCCAAAGGTTAATCTTATCTTCGTTAATAAAGAAACCAGGAGCATGTAATGTGCCATCCCAGTCTCCGCTTTTTGCACCAACAAGTTTAAGTCTGCTATGTCTGTTACCTAGTTCTGGTTGATAGATAATATCATTAAAGATTGTTGTATTATTAAACACAAGAGCATGTTCATATTGTATAGGATCCAGTTGCACACTGTATAACTGTGTGTTTTCTGTGTCAATACGAATCTCGAGTACATTATCAATTCTACTTACATCATAAAACTTAGGATTAATAATACTTCCGTTTGCGTCCTTTAGTGCACCTTTGACTGTTAAGTCATCTGCAGTCGCAAAGGCTCTGTTTATTGTAAGCACATCACTAAATGGACTAACAACAATAACACTATCAAGTGTCCAGTTTTGATCAGTCCAGAAAGCAAACTCTTTGCCTGCGCTAACAAAATCGTTCTTTTCACCTGTGCCAGTTGTTCCATCAAACACAAAACCTCTGCTTTGCAAGTATCTTTGATAACTTATTAGAAAGTCAAATACCTGTTGTTTGTTACGAATTATTGTGCCATAAGGAATGTTTATAATTCTATTTTCAAAATCTTTATATTCAAAATAAGTCGTTTCGCCTACTACAACTGAATTTGGTTCTGAGCCAACTACACTTGGTATAATCTTAAAAAATGGATTTGTTATGTCATAGCCTTGTATTTCATAACCGTCAGCTCGTACTATAATTTGTACGCCACTGTATACTACACGTTCTAGCGGCAGACTTTTCTTAAGATATACGCTGAGATCTTCGTCGGGAATAAAAATATTTTCACTTTGACTGCTAGGGGTCACACTTTCTGCAATAACTTTAAGGTACTGCTTGTCACTAAATCCTGCCATGCCATAACATAGATTAAGTTCTAAGTTGTTAATTTTGTTAATCTGATCATCGACACTATATCCGTTATGTCTGATAAACTCGTTAATGAATTGATTGTACCCATCAACACGCAGTATTCCACCGCTTCCATTACTTTGTCCATGCATTTTAAAATCTGCAACACCAGGTCTATAGCTCTTGTTCTTTTGCAAAACCTGGTCATACTGTGCGTCTTTGGCAAACATGTTTGTGTCAAACATTAGTGTGCCGTACTGTGCAGGTCTAATTGTTGCAGCAAGAATTTGTATAACAAATGGATATTCGCTGCTACGAATCCATGCTGTTTCTGTTGGTCCTCCGTCACTATATACCCAGTCATCACCTGCGTTAGTTTGGCTTGCATCTTCTACAAGAAAATCTCTAGGAGCTCTCAAATTACCTTGTTCATCAACAGGAATAATACTTAATAAATCAGGACGTTTGCGTCTTTCAAGACTAGTAAAGTTAGTACCAGTTGCATCTGTGTACAGTTTGCCGTCACGCAAATCTTCCCATAATACAGTGTTGCCACTTGTATAAGGACTTGGACCATAACGCTGATTCCACCAAATTGGTTTAACACTTACTCCAAGCATTTCCCATGGTGTTGTATGCGGTGTGTCTGTGTCAAAGAACCAACGATAGATACTGCGCCAGTAACCAGGTATTCTGTTTTTAGTAAGTTTTTCAACGCTGTTGCGATAGTTCCAAGTAAAACCATCGTCGACATTTAATGTTGTGTTAGGTGCTGTTTTTACTTTATTACGCAATGCCCATTCGCCATAGTAACTACGGGTAATATTGTTTGCTTCACTAAAGTCGTCAAGTGTGCTACGAAAGTATCCAGGAACTACATCTGCATAATCAAACAGGTCTTTGTTATACTGTGTCTTGATGTTGTTGTAGATACGCTTTTCTAATTCTAATAAAACATTGTCTCTAATATCGCCCCAGCCAACCCATAAACTTCCATCATGTCCTTCTACGACAGTCCTTGCTGAAGAATATGTAGTATCTGAAAATATAGCAGGACTGTACTTAGGATACAATCCAATTGCTGTTGGTGTAGGAGGAACAAAACTTCCGTTAGTTTCTGTATATTCTACAAGTGTAATTTTATCATTAACACTAAGTCCAATAGTTGCTAAACCTAAATTATCACTTGTAAGTATTGCTTTTGCTTCAACAGTATCGAATGTGTAATCCTGTCCTTCGATAAGCAAGTTAGCAACACCTGTGCTGATTGGAGTATGGTAGATAAGTACCCCTTGATTGCTTAGACTATTGAGATCAAACTGTGTGTTAAATTCAAATTCTGTTTCCGTAGCATCGTCAACAGTGTAAACCAACTGAGACTTTTGATCTCCCCATGGTACCATATCACTGTAGTAGAAAGGAAACGCACTAGTTTTCTTTCCTGCCATATGAAGCAGGATGTCATCAACACACTTGGCAGGATCTGTTAGGTCTAGATCCAGTTTATCAATGTTATCAAGAAACTTATTTTTAAAGTTTGAATATTCATTTTTGGCATACTTGATACTTTCAATTGTGCTTGTATTTTCATTAGATAGCAAATACATAGGCAGTATCATACCAGCACTGTGCTGAAGTATGTTGCCTGGATATGCTCTATAATTTACATCACGAATATTACTCTTACCTGGAGCAACACCTGTAAATGTTTTAATCTGTTGACTAACTTTAACTGTATGATTACGCATTTGCCCTAGTGTAAGTGTATCAAATGTTGCGTTACCTGCATTATTTTCTAGGTTATCCGGTACTTCATAAAAACTATTTGCTGCCTTTGTGTTACTTGCAAACTTTATAGTCACTGTGTCGTTTTCAGCCAATGCAGTTGTAAACACAACGTACTCTCTGTCACCTTGGATAAGATGTGTATATTCAGTAGGATATTTAAATTTGCCGTTAACAAATACTTGTAGTGGCTGTCTAATTTTACTTGTGTCTACACTAGCACCAATTTCAAAACTATAAAGTTCACTGCTTACATCATAACTTACCACTTGATATTGTGTGCTAGTTTCAACTGTTTTGGTCCAGCCATTATATAGTACTCTATTACCCGCAATGTCAAATTGGTGTGCATGACCACTGCGTACAATCATGTTTACATTACCAGTGCTTTTTGTATATTGGAACTTGTCACTGTCAAAGTTATTGTCAAATACAATATCGCCAATTGTACTAAAGTTTTTATAACTTAAACCAAAACTTAGAATTGCATCTGGGTTGTTGTTATTGTTACGCTTGTAACTGAACAACTTATTTCCAACAAAATTACTACTTGGGTACTTTGTTGTATCACTGAAACTAGTATGATCAGGGTCGAAAATATCAAACAATGGATCTTGGTTTAGTGAAGTCTTTTGTTGTGCTGCTTTCCAAATTGTGCCATCTAACCAATACTGCTTGCCTTGATTATTTGCACCAAGTGTGCTTAGTACGCAATTGCCGTCAACTACCGTGCCAACTTCTACCAGGTTAATAATTTCATCTGTAGTTACATCAACATCTTGGTTAACGAAGTTTACACTATAAATTTTTGTTCTTACGTCTGCATCTGTGTCTGCACTAAAAATTACTGTGTTATCTTGCTGCAAGTCAATGCCGTCTGCAAAGTAACCTGTTGATCCATTTACATTACTGAGTGCATCTGTTTGTGTAACATCAATAACGGTTACGGGAGCAACACTATTTTTACCCATGTTAAACAATTCAAGTCCACTATGAAACTCTATAATAGGACGCTTTGCTCTGGCAGTATCATCTACGTCTGCAGTATAGTTGTTGTAAGTTGCTGTTGCTTCAATAACTTCTCTGTGGAACCAACGGTTACCACGACTCCAAGCATTTCTATCCGGACTTGCTCTGTTAACAAGAATGTAGTCTTGATCAATAGGAGCGTTTAATGTACCATCCCAACCGCCTGCATCATACGCTACTGTATCAAATCCATCACTTGTACTATTAGTATACTTTTCTGGAGTAAGCATTTCATCCACAGGCGCAAGTGAAATTCCGCCCGGTTGACCTACGCCCTCAACAAAATATTCTCTGTCTGCATATGTACTTGGTGTAACGTCACTGTTAAATTCTACTTTTAGTCCGTTTGTAAATCTAACACCGTTTGCACTGGTAAAATTTTGTTTGCCTTGTATTTCATCTTCAACATCAATTTGTGGAACTACATCTACGTTAACTAAGTTAATTTTGCCAAACTGTGTTGCATTTAAACCGTCCTGATAATATAGTGTATCTAAACCAGCAGTATAAGGTTGGATAATTTCTGGCAAGCCGTTTGCATCTTTGTAAAACTCTCTGTTGCCGTATGCATTGCCTTGTTTAATTTTAACCTTTTGTCCCATGGGCCAGTCTGCACTGCGAGTAAGTTGAATTGTAGGCATACCTGCAATTGTGTTTACTGCAATACTATACACATCATAACGTGTTTCAATAGGAAGAGTTGTTGTTTCGTCAAAAGGATTATCGTCGTCATCAAATCCATACCCATCGAACGGCGAACCAGCATCCCAGGCAGTTACATCTGTGGTTGTATTCACAAACACTAAAGTTTTGCCATTAATTTCTGTTTGTACATCAATGCCGCCATGTTCATCAATAAATGCTTGATAAGGTTGATTGTGCAGTTGTTTGTATGTTAGCATAGTTGCAAAGTCTGGATTTGCTGCTTGTGTAGCATTAATTTTATCGTTTTGTGCATCTGACTGAGGAACATTAAACGTAATAGTACCGTTGTCATCACCATTGTTAGTGACGCCAATTATTTCTCTAGTGCTTACGTTTGAACCGTAACTGCTAAAGCCAGTTGTGCCTCTTTCTGTTTGGATCCAAAAAGGTGCTCCAGTTTGTTGTACACTAAATGTATAACTGCCACCTCTTGCTAGTGTTATAGTTGGATTAGCATTATCACTTCCATCAATGCTGTACTCGTCCACAGTTGCTACTGTACGGCGTGTTACTGTAAAGTCATTTTCAGTGTCAACAATACTGTTAAACACTTGTACACTGTCTGGGCCTGCTGGCAACCAAAAGTATTCGCCATAGTTTACAAGTTTGTCTAGGTCAACAAAGCCGCTGTAGTTGTAGTACTCTTGGTCAAATAAGTCACTGTGTGTGTTTACATTTACATTGTTGTATTTTAGGCTGTTAACAAAATCAATGTATCCAGTCAAATTTTCAATTTGTTTGTTTGGACTGCGATATACAACTGCCGGCTCTAGTTGATAGTTTTGTCTATCTGCATCTATCTCACTAACATAGCCATCGCCTACTGTAAAGTTAGGAGCAAACTTACGTCCGATAAAACTGTTAACACGCTGTAGATTAGGTTCACTAATTAACTGGTCAACCGTTGCATTAAGAAACTTGTTGTTTTTTGTTGTCTGAAAAATATCAGGTAATAATACTGAACTCTTACGAAGTGCCATTAGTAACCATATCCTCCGCCGCCGCCGCTACTACTGCTTGAGCTACTACTACTACTTGAACTGCTTGAACTACTACTGCTACTGCTTGATGCAGTTGTAGAACTAGTTGTTGTATTTGTTGCTGTATTTACTGTTGTGCTTGCACCACTTGCGCTTGCACTTTCTGCAGCAAGATTTGTTGTTGTCTGGTTAACAACGTTTCCACTTGCTTGTAAACTGTTTGCAGTAATAACATCAATAACTTCAATATCATTTACTGTTGCTGCACTGATTAAAATTTCATCTCGCTGACTTTGAATTTGAAATAAACTACCAAAGTTACTTGTGCTAAGTTTAGGTACAATAACAACACTGAGTACATCTGGACTTAGCGTTGAATACAAATACGCAGCAAGTTCACTAAAGAAGAAACTATCACCAAAGTCCCAGTTTTCAATAGCAAAGTATTGATTGATAGCAGCAACTACACGTTCTTTTATTTCACTGTCACTGACTAGTGTGGAATTGTTTTTTACTACTTTGAATGTTGCTTGCAATTCTTCATCTGCCTTGTCACCAAATAGTGGTCTGTAACTAATGCTATTAAAGATAATAGTATCACTTACACTTTTGTATTGTTCTAAACTACCAAACTGATCACGCAGTTCATTTGTAGTTGGTCTAGTTGGCTTTGCGATACTGCCAGTAATATCAGTAACATAGTTTCTGTAATCTGCGTCATACTGACTTGTGAGTAAAAACAAGTCTACAATGTTACTTGGACTTGGATCAATGCGTCTATTGTTTGGCGAATTGTGTGTATACTGGAACAACAAGTCACTGCGACCTGTGCGTTTAATATAATCAGTTGTTTGTACTATACTTTTTACATTAGCACCATCTACACTTAGGATGTAAAACTTGTTGTCTGTGCTTGCATAGAATACTTGTCCACTACTAAACTGCGCAATAACTTCGTTAATTGCTGCTTGTGTAACATAACGTTGCTCTATGCTAGTAGTTGTAACTGGTGTATAAGTTAAATAACCGCCACTGCTTATGCTGGTTTGATAAAATACCACTTTAGTTGTTGCATTTGTTAGTGGCGCAACAACAATATCAAACACTTCTGGATTATCAACAACGCCGTCGCTGTCAACATCCGGGAACGTTACTTTAATTCTATTGGTCAGTGTAAAGCCATCTGTTTCTGTAATTACATCATCAATTTGCATTGCATAGTCAACTGCTAGACTGCTAACACTATCAGGCAGTGCATTAACTTTTAGAATGTTTACTTTATCTTTAATAGTTTTACCTGTGCGAGGATCAAAGATTTTTAAATCACTGTCAAAATAGAAACGTGTTTCTAATTTACTTTCAAATATATAACTAGTACTTCGGAAGTTTACAGTATATGTTGAACCATCATTAGTAAACTTAAAGAACCAACTGTTATCTAAGTTTGTATTACTTGTATTACCAGCATAATCTAAACTGAATGTACTTGCAGTGTTGAGATCCAACGCATTAATAATAGTCCATGCTTGTGTGTCTCTGTCATAGCGCAATCCGAAAGTTTTAAAATCACCAATTGCTTGAATAACATTATTTCTCACTGTGCTATCAATTGCAGTGTTCCACGGAGCAATAATTTGATCTAGCACTGCATCCTGAGGAATAACTTCACTAAGCGCAACAGGTCCGATGCCTGTTTCTAAATTACCAACGCCTTGATTTGTTCCATCAGTAACCACTGAACTTATACTAGCCCATATAAAATCACGAGTATTAATTGTGCCGCTGATACCAGTAATAAGATTGTTATTCACATCAAATACTTTGCCGCTTGGCGCAGTAAACTTTAGTAGCGCACCAACCTTTGCTAGTTTTAAATTGCTGCTTGTAAAGCCGCCAATTTTTAGAGGACTGTTAACACTGTTTTTAAAATATCCTGTGACTGAACCGCCAGTTGTTGTTGCTAGATTCCAACTAGCACTAAGCCCTGTTACATCAATACCTCCGTAGTTTTTAAGATAATAATGCAAACTCTCATTCTTGAGAATGTTTTTTTCTACTTGCTGGCTTATAGTATTACTAATATCGCTGTCAGTAATAAACGTAAACTGGAACTGTTGTACATCTTCTGTGCGATAGAAAATGCCATCTTCAGCAACAATGTTTGTACTACTATACTTGCCTGTGGTATCACGCACATCTAAGTAACGACTAATGCCGCTGGCAGTTCTGTTAATCGCTTTTGATTTTAGTACATTGCTAAACTTTGTATAAGGAAGAACTTGATAATCCTCGCCTGTAATCATACGATCCTGTGTATAGTATTGTTGCTGTGCTTTTAGTTTAATATCACGCAGATTTTCTCTGCCGCTTGCATTAGCAACAGTGCTTTGTAAACTTAGATTTACTGTTAAATTTTCTATTTGATTACTGTGGCTGATATATGGAATTACAATTTGTATATTCTGCATATCATCTGGACTAATTTTGTAAGTTGTGCCTACACCTGTGCGGAAGTACACACGGAAGTTACCTGTTGGAATATTTGAAAATACATCATCGCCAAATACTAGACTAATCTGATCATTTGCACGACTGCGCACTGTAAATAGGTTTTTGTTGTTTGCACTTAAACTGTTATAGATAACATTGTTACCACTGATAGCAGGTACCTTCTCCCAACGAGTTACTTCTCTGCCAGCATCATCAACTTGATAAACCCAAACATCGTTGTTGTCAACGTTGTTAATGTCTAGTTCTACTGTACGATTAGGTAGTTTTTCACCAATGCTAAAATCTGCACTTTGTAGATTGCCTTGTTTGAAGTAAAAGAAAAATCCGTTATTAACACTGTTAAAGCCTCTGTTGTCGTTGCGATACAAAATATTTGTTGTACTGCCAGGCTTAGGTGCTACTTCGTACAAATAGTCTGTGCCGCTGTATGTGCCTTTTACAAGTTCAAAGTCTAGGTTTTGTGCTCCTACATCACTATTAAAATCATAGATTGGCACAGTGCCTGGATTTAAACTTATGTGATATTCTTCAATGTTAATACCGCCAACAGTTGTTTTAAGACTTGGATTGCCAAACTGTTGTGTATTAACTAAACTAGCATTAAGAATTGTAGTAAACTGTTCTAGGAAGTCGCTGTTTGTTGGATCTCCCCAACTAATTTCTGTGTCACGCAAACTGTTGCCGTTAGAATCTACAATTGCTTCTGTTGATTCTAGACTAATAACTTTAAGTAATCCACGAGCAATCTGCTGACGCTTTGGATAATAATTAAGCATGCGAGCCAAGCGTAGTATGCTGTCTCTGCGTTCTGCTGTTTCTAGGAAATTTTCACGGGCATTAAGGTCTGCACGAAAACTTAGGCTTTGTCCTAAGAATGCAATCAAATCAATTAGTGCAATATATTCACTTGATTCAATAAAGTCGTTGAAATCTTCTGGATAATATGTACGGAGGTAATCCACCATGCTTTTGCGTATGGTTTCATAGTCGTAACTCTGAAAGTCTGCTTCACGGAAGGTCTCGTAGACTTTCTTCCAATCTTCAGCAGCAAATAAGTTTGATTGTCTTGTACTAGCAGCCATTGTTTAATATTCCTATCTTATGCAGTATTTATTTGCAGAATAAAGTAGGTATATTATAAATTTGCGTCATCAGGCCTGTCAAAGCGAACAACTAGGTTTTCAACTTGATTGTCTATTACATATCTAACAATCATTTCAATTCTTAGTCCACTTTCGTATTCGTCCAGTGTTATGCCCTCACTGCGCACTCTAGGATCGGCTTCAATTACAGCATTTACTTCTTGGATTACAATTGCTTTAGTCTCATCTGTTAGTGGATCCATGATTAAGTCACGCAAACTTGTTCCAAATTCACCGTTCATAAGTTTTTCACCTTTACGAACAGCAAAATGGTTAAGTAAATCTCGTTTAATAAGATCAGTATCAGTCAACTTGGAATTGCCGAAGTTATTGTTAACTGTACTAAATCCTTTGTATACTGCAATTGCCATACTGTATTTACCCTTTGCCTAACTGGTCCTTTTGTGCTTCTAGTGCGAGAATTTGGTTTGACAACTGCTCTAATTGCGCAGGGGAAGCACCGTCAAATCCTAATTCAAACTGTTGCTGTACTAGTGCATCAATCTGATCATCTAGTGCTTTAATAGAAGCGCCATTCTTGCCTGCATATGGATCGTATGCTCTTCCTGTGGTTACTGTACCTCCAACAGTTGGTTCAGTTGTAGTTGTACTTCCGCCACCTGTTACACTAGTAGTGGTGGTCTCAACTTCACCAGGACTAGTAGTGGTTGTAGTAGTAATTTGATCTGCTTTAACTTGTTCCGCTCGCCTTGCTGCCGCTGCACCAGTTTGCATGTTTGCTTTTACAACACTACTAATGTCTTGACCACTTGGAATATTTGTAGTGTTAGGCAATACTCCTTCGATACTAGTAAATCCTTGTCTTACTTGACTAACAATCTCAGGCGATGCTGCATTACTTGCTGTAAGCATAGCCATAATTTCTTGCTTGCCGTCATTGATATTAATGCCGCCGCTATTGACTAGAGATTGATAATCTTCTGCTACCACTGCTTGTTGCACACTTTCCTGTAATCCTGAATTACCTAAAAATCTATTTAGACTAGATGCACCTGCTTTTCCGGTCCACACACTTGAATCACTAAGTTGATCGTTAAACACTGCATCAGGTCTAACAAAGCCTTGCTTTTTCAACTGATCAACATTTACACCAAATTTGCCAACACTTTTTGTTACGCTGTCAATAAACTGCGGATTATTTAAACTTCCTGCTTGCTGCACAACTGCAGCGTTTAGTCCTTGCACATCAATACTATCCAATGCTCCAACACTAAATCCTGTGTTCGCTTGCTTGAGCATATCTGTTACTGGAAACTTATTAAGTGCAGGACTGCTCAACACTGATCCAAGTTGATCTTGTGCCTGCGGAAGCACTTTATTAAACTCAGCAACTGCTCCTGGAAGTTTGTTTTGAAACTCTGCTATTGCTCCTGGAAGTTGTGCTTGCATTTCTCCTGCCATGCCTGTGATCTTTCCCTGAAAGTCTGTGGTAAAACTTCCGAGATCTGCACCTGAAAGGCTGCCGAGCCCGGCACCGCTTGTAAAACTTGCTGGGCTAACAGGAAGACTACTTGTAATATTGCTAAAGGAACTAGTAACACTTGAAAGTCCTCCTGCACCGCCAGGCCCTAATCCGCCTGTTGGATCTGATATAGCAGTTGGCACTGCTACTGCTTGTGGAACAATACCATATCCGCCTGTTGGTGCTCCACCGCCGCCTCCACTAAGTCCACCGCTATATGGAGTTGCAGTGTTTGTAGATCCGTGTCCTATGAACGGCTCGTGCATTGTTATTCTATCAACAGTGGTGCTAACCATTTGTTCTTCATCTAGTATAAACTGGCTGCTTGATTCATCATAGGTAGTATCTTCTTTTTGTGTTACATTAATATTCTTTGCTTGTTTTGCTTGTGTTTTTGGTCCTTGGAGCAATACTGTACTACCTGCTACACTTATGTTGCCACCTGAATTATAGTAACTTGCGCCGGTGCTTGTTGCAAATAATTCACTGGCTGTGTGCAAGTGTAAATTCTTTTTGCCAGTTATTCCAAGTTCGCCATCACTTGTTACAGTAAGTTCTGCTTTGCCTTCTAGTGCAAGTTGCTGATCGCTTACAATTTGTGTGTAGCCTTTGCTATGAAACTTTATGTTTTGATCTGCATGAAAGTTTATATTGTTACTACGAAAGTTAATACTGTCCTGTGCATACACATCCATTGTGCCGCTGTTGGTTAGTTCGATCCAAGCACTACCTGTACTATTACCAACATAAATTACACCTTCGCTGTCATTGAGTAGCAGTTGATGTCCTGTGCTTGTGCGCAAACGAACTTGATTACTGTTTCCGTCAATATCTCCATCGTCAAGTGTAACGCTATGCCCTTTGCGTCTAGCAGTTGGTCCTAGCAAACCGTCTAGAATTTTTTTATCTACAGTGTCAGGATTTTTAAGTTGCGCATTATATGTGGTTAAAAAATCTTGCCCTTGTTCAGTTATACGTCTGCCTTTTGAACTTATTCCAATAAGTTCACTAGGTGATTCTCTCATATACCCGCTGTTATTAACGCCTCTCACATTGTCAGCAGATAATCCTTGTTGACGAATATAACTTTGTGTGAAAAAATCAGTAGGTCTAGGTTCGTTTTTAAAATTTGTTACTTTTTTACTACTACGTTCGCCTGATGGATTGTCGTTAAACTCTCCTCCTGGAACTCCATCACTAGTTTTTGTTGCCTCAGGAACAGTCTGTAACATGAAAGTGTCAGGTACACAAGCAAAGTAATAACCTTCAGCATTTTTACCATCAGCAAAAACACACAACACTGTGGTTCCTAGGTCTGGTGGAGGAGTAACAATACCGCTACTAACTTTTGTACTTAGATAAGTGTTGTTAGGGCCTTGATTGTCAACTCTACTATAAAAAGGAGTACAATATCGTACTGTACGCCACTGCGACTTGTCTGTTGCATCTGTGCAAAAAGTAGGAACCCATACTTTAATCACGCCCATGTGTGCGCCGTGTACGTTTGCTTTTACAATACCTAAAACAATTCCACGTTCTTCTCTGACGCCTCTAAGTTGACCGGTATCAAATTTAGGATCGCCACCCTTGCTGCTTTGTCTCGAAATATCTACACTCATTGATTATAATGCTCCGTCTGGATAATTTGAACCAGATAATTTGTATCTAGTTGCCCAAGTCTCACTTTGATTTGGATTATTATCTGTTATTGTTTCTACTGATCTATCCTGTTGGTTTCTTGCAATCCTTTGAATTCTATCATTGTAAACTGTAGGACCTATAGGTGTCTCTTCGTAGTCACCCGCTAATTCGTCAAACGGATCATCAATCACAGTTGCAACTCCGCTGCGATTAGCAACCCTAGTATTAAGTTCAAAATCGCCTGGATCAATGTCCTGCTGTAATAAACTACGTTCTGCTCCTGCTTGATCCTTTGCAGTTCTTGCTAGTCCGGTTGCAGTCGGCTGTAAAGGAGCTCGTATTCCGTTTATTCTTTGTTGAAACTGTCCGCCACTAAATGTACTATCAATTTGTGTCAATCTATACACGCCACTAAAACTACTGTTTCCGTAACGACTAGGGTTTGCTAGTCCGCTATTTTCATCATAGTCCACAGGTGTTTTCAAATTTACTTGTACAAAAGGAGGTGTCAAGTTATAGTTAATTGTTCCATCTGGCATAAAAGGTTCTGTGTATGACGCGCCAGCTCTAACTTTATCCTGCCAGTATGCATCACTGGTTGGCAAATATGAAGGATCACCAACAATACTCATGTCAAGTTCTACCATGTCAACACCATCACTCATTACACTGCTAAACAAATCTTTTGCTCTTGCTCGCTTTATGTTATCCTGGCTGTTAATTGTATTGCCTTCTAAACTCTGCGGGAGTTCTTGTACTACAGGACTAAAAGTATCATCTTTGTTTGCAAAAGGGCTGCCTGTGCCAGCAGTCATAACCTGCAAAAAGGCAGTTCTAAATTTTAAATCAAAACTTAACACTTCTGTGTTGTTTCCACTATAGATGTAATTGTAAACTTTGTGAAAGCCTTGCCCTACTGGTTTACCTTTTTTAGCCCACGGAAAGTCGTTGTAGTATATATTACTTTTTTCTACTGCGAAAGCAATATTGTACTTGTATCTTCCTTCTTTGTTGTCCATGCCTTTGCCATCGCCGCTTGCACTTTCAATAATAGGTCTTATCTTAAACCAATTAATCGGTTGTCCTTCTGTTACATACTTTTGTGCATTGTCAACTACATTTTGATCCATGTAATCGCTGTGTAAGATTACAAGATTTATAAGTTTACTAATGTCAGTACCGGCATTTACTTTGAATGTTTGTGTGTCTTTGTCTAGTGTAATACCTGTGGTTAACCCTTTTACATATGCTTCATACTGTCGTTTATCGCCTTTACTCTTGTCGTTTTTGTTTTTACTTTCTTCTGTGGGGGCAGGTGTGTTCAGTGCATCATAGAGATCATTTAAATTTAATTTTGCATTGGCTATCTCACCTGCAATCATAAATTTATAACTGTCGTACTTTTCTGCAGCAGGTGGAATCTCTTTTTCAGTTACTTCATGATTTTTTTCTAATAGTGCCGGGGATGGTTTTGTACGTTTACGTTGATGGTTAGTAAGCACTTCACCTAGATTTGCTGATTTTGTTTTTACTTTTTTCTTTACAACCCTTTCTTGAGTTGTTGTTTCTCTAGGGTTTACTCTTACAGTTTCAGTTGTCTGAACTGTTTCTTCTACTATTACACCTGCGCTAAAAATATCTCCTACTGTTGTTGCTTGTAGTTCAACATTAAATGGGATAGTGCTAACAATACTGCCCATTGCGTGATTTGCAAAAGGAATAGCGGTAACTCTATACTGTGTTCCAGATGAAGTAACTTCAAACTGCATGTCTGTAATACGAATAGGAATATACTTAGGCTGACTTGGAGCATTCAAAGGCGTGCCGTTTTCATCGTAGCCCTTAAATTTTATTTCTAGCATATAAGGTGCATGAATATATCTTTCTTTGGTGCTGGCTAACACTGTGCCTGCTAGTCTTTGCAATCTTTCTAGCAGCGTCACGCCGCGCGGTTCATTAATTACAAAGCGTATGTCTGTAGCATTTGTATTTTGTTTAAACTTGCTAGGCCCTACTGCAATGTTTGTAACTTCTAAATCATCAATAAAGAAGTCATTGCTAAAATCGGTGCCGCTGTTTTCTAATCCTACACCACCACTACGCATCAACAAAAAAGCATTTGGTGGACTAAGAGCTACTTGAGGTGAACGCGGCTGACTAGTAATATCAACATAACTTTTACTGTTCATCATGTACAGTGCAATATTATATGATATGCTACTAAAACCGTTCATTTCATTTGGGCGAGGATCAATTTGAACTTTGGTCAAGTCCTCCATAAAAGGACCTTGATTAATTGCTACTGCGTCTTTACTTTGTCCTATTTTTGTTTTACTTTTACGATCACTGTTTAGTCCAAGTGGAGATCCAGTTTCGCTGTCGTCATCTGTTGCACCGTAACTACTAATGTTTGCATCAAAATCTTCTTCATAGTAATCATCTTCGGGTGCATCAGGACTTATGCGTTGACCTCTACTTCCTCTGTCTGTAAGATCAAGGTCTTGTCTGCCGCTACGATTTGATCTGCCTGGTGTAACTTGTATTCTTTGAAGTTTTCCAGATTCATCTTGTACGACATCAACATCACCAATTGATATTGCAGGAACAGTAAGTGCTTCTGATCTGCCAATACGGACATTATCAAAGGGGGGAGATTCAAATATGCTGTTATCTTGCGGCGCTGGATTGTTTCTTACAGGAGATGCTCTTGATATAGTGACTCCTCGATCAGTTATAGTGCTGCTACTATTTCTAGGTACTAGTGTATTAAAGCGCGGATTAAAATCTCGTGCATTTGGATCATTGCTACCAACTCGGTCAACCCGGTAATTATTGTTGCGCAATTCTCTGAGTACTGATGGAGGATATTGCTCTTGTACATCACCGGCATCTTTGCCTTGAAAACTGTCTATGAATTCTTTTTGAAAAGGATTATTTCTATTCACAGCCATATTAGATTCCTAATGCTGCTTCAACAGTGTCCTTTTTAGGAATGTAGAACTTAACACCTGCACGAAAGTCCCAAACAGGATCTTCAAATGCATTTGGATTACGAGCCATAAACACCCACCATAGGTTACTATTGCCATACAAGTCAAAAGCAAGTAGGTCAGGTCTGTTCTGGTGTACTCGTGTTAGTGTGTGCAATACATCATCTCTCTTAGCCGGAATACGTCTTGGTGTTAATATGTCTAAATAGTAACTGTAAGAGTTTGTATTAGCATAAGGACTATCGTTACGATACTCTACTGCCATTATAGGAACCCTCCGCCTCTGCCAGGATTACCAATTAGATCACCTCTGGCAAATCCTTGTAAACTAAAGTTGCTTATTTGGTTCTTGCTGTAAATTGGCAACAATGACATTGTAACAGGCAAGTAAGTTGGAATCATTGTTTTTGTTGCTGCATCCGGCGATGATGCCAATGGCACTTCTATCATATCTCTATCAGCCGGCATAATTTCTGTAAATTGCTGTAGCACAACAGGAACACTATTGTAGTTATGTGGACCATAGCCACTTAGTCTTAATACTGGTGGCGGAGTACCTCTGAGTGCATCTGCACCATAAAACATTTTGTAAGTGCTGCGTAAAAAATGTAGTACAGCGAATACATAACGTGCCTCATCTGCTGTATTTGCTGTAAAATATCCATCAAGTGTAATACTATCTACACTACTTGCATTGTAACTGTGCTGCACATGATTGCTATGCGCAGGATGCACCGCGTTGTATTGCGCACTATGACTTACACTAACTGTTGGTGTATAGGGAAATAATATTCCATCTGTTTCTACTAGCGGCTCTAGTAATTTATTGCTTGGATCCTTGTATAACAAAGGACCGCTGCTTGGACTCATCGACAGTCTGACTCGAATGTCACCGTCTCTGAATACTGTGGTTGCAGCCTCATTGAATCCAGGAATGTTGGCTCCTGCAAAATTTAACCCTGCTTGAATAAGTCTATTACCACTGGCACCTAGTATACTACGTCCAATTTTACTCAATGGATCATTGCCCGGAAGAGCTCTGCCAGCGGCGCCACTTACAAATTGTTGGGCTCTGCGAGTAAATTTGCTACCTAAATCAAATGCCATTTATCAAATCCTTGTTTTTTTACTTGATAAGTATATTTATAGGCTGTATAATATACGCATATAAAAGGAATCACATTACATGATCAAAAGGAAAAATTATCTCAACAATCGCGATTTGTTGAAAGAAATTCATTCATCTAAGAACACATATAGTAGTTTTGTTGCAGATGGCGACGATGTTTATGACATTATTTTGCCAAATGTAGAAAAAATTAACATTCGCACTATTGCACAAGCAAAACGTAACCAAGCAGATCGCATGCAAAAAGCAGCATATGAAGCTGCTCGTGCTGAAGGACAAAAGGTTAAACAAGCAGATTTTGCTGTAGACTGGAAGAAAATTAGCAAGCAAGATGTTATATTCCGTGTCATGACACATGATCACATCCCGCTGCATCCTGGTCGTAAAAAGAATCCTAAAACTGTTGCTGACCATCATGTGCAGTGCAACTTTCCTCCTTTTCAACACTTTAAACTAGATGATGACGATGTTGCAGTTTGTGTTGGTAAAAGTCATTGGGAAGGCGGACTTGAAAATGGTAACTTTAGTAAATCACATGGACACACCACTAACAAACTTGCTAGAATGTATATGAAACTATGTGAGCGTTATGGCACTCGTAGTAATTGGCGCGGATATACTTACAATGATGAAATGCGTAGTCAAGCACTGTTGCAACTTACACAAATTGGTCTACAGTTTGATGAAAGCAAAAGTGAAAATCCATTTGCTTATTACACTGCTGCTATTACAAATAGTTTCACAAGAGTGCTAAACTTGGAAAAGAAAAACCAAAGCATCAGAGATGACATTCTCGAAAGTGCTGGATTAAACCCAAGTTACACAAGACAAACTGAAAACGAACTAGCAAAAAGCGCAGAGCCAATCACCAAATAATCGTTGACAACAACACATAAGGCCCTATAATAAACATCTGAGTTTGTTCAAACGGGCCGCCGTATTCACGGATATTAACTTTGGTAACAAAAGCAATAGCCAGACTTTCAA
>UEXM01000710.1_pt1 | contig 33048 bp, 34 predicted proteins | sample 1796661 | NCBI WGS metagenome assembly UEXM01 (sample SAMEA4772469, study PRJEB27181) | metagenome
TTAATAGGTTGTACTTTTGATTATCCAAAATTTACTATAGTAATTTGTTATAAGACTTCTGGTGAATTAGATAAGATAGATGTAATTATGGATGAAGATTATATAGATAGTTAAAATCTTATAGATTTATATATATAATAAAAAAACATTAAAATTATAGCTAATGTACTATGGACCAGCAACTTAAGTGTTTTTGTACTATCACAAACGGTTGGCCACTACTATCACGTTTATGGTAGTCCAGCTACCACGTTTAGTATGGTTACTACTATCACAAACATGATAGTAAGCTTTTCATAGTGAAAATTTTTCATACTCACAAGGATTTATCCAATTACTTTTTATACCTTTATGTAACTAAATTTTACCCCATGGATTACCGAAACTTTATAGACAAATGTATGTGTACACTCACATTAACAACGATTATAGCCCTACTAATAATAGTTAGCTTATTTAAATGCTGCTCACAAACAGTGCTTATGCCTAACGATGGTTTCTGGTATGATTGGGAAAGTGATTATGGTTTTGTATATGATGATGGCTACACACAACGATATGCTAATAATGGTTTAGGTGCTCTTACTATTTATCCTGCTTCAGTAGGTTATACTACTATAAACTTTATGTTTATGGATATAGAATATGAGCCTAATTGTCAATATGATTATTTAGAAGTATACCACGGCTCTACGTTTGATAGTTTAATAGGCAGGTTTTGTGGCAGTACTTTACCACTTACAATATCATCATCAGATACTTCTCGAGCATTGACATTACTATGGTCATCAGATAATAGTGTAAGAGACCCAGGGTTTATATTAGAGATTACTTCTATAGGAGGATCTTTACCGATAGTACTTAAATCTTTTTTAGCTATACCTCATGGAGGGAATGTACTATTAGAATGGGAAGTAGCGTCTCAGGTTAATAATGATTACTTTAGTTTGTATAGATCTACAGACTGTGCTACTTGGGAATTAGTAGGAATTAAAGAAGGTGCTGGGAATATTAATCAAGATATGTTTTATATGATGATAGATGCAAATCCTTATAATGGAATATCTTATTATATGTTATCGCAAACAGATTATGATGGTACTACTAAAAACTTTAATCCTGTAGCTGTTGTAATGAAAGAAGTGAGTAAAAAAATATGGAAAACCTTTAATATCCATGGCCAGGAAGTAGATGCTAACTATAAAGGAACTGTTATTGATATCTATTACGATAACACATCACACAAAAGAGCGCAATAATTCTATTGTTACTATCAATATTGTATATTATTACTATAAAGTTTGTATAGTATTATAATTTTTTTGATATTTGTACTATCAAATTCGTATATTTGCAATGTATAACTACTATAAACGAAGAAAGAGAAAAATGATAACCGTATATCTAGATACCAAAGATAGTATTCTTTTAAAGTCTAAAGATGCTACCTTTCATGTATTATATTATATACTGAATCAGACTGATATGGAGAGAAACACTTGGTATGCTGATAAAGAAAATAAGCAGCATATTAGAGCAAAACTTAACATCAGTCCTCCTACTTTAGATAAGCACATAGCTTCTTTAAAGCAAAGGAGACTTATTCTTACTACGGAGACTAGAGGGAAGTACATGTTAAATATGAGTATGTTTTCAACTTAAAAAAATTAAAATGACTAAAACAAAAGAAATCGAAGAGGCTACTGAGGTAAATGAGGAGACTCCCGAACAATTAATGGAAGAAGCTGCTAAAATGAGAGAAACAGCTAGAGCAGAATGTGGAAAAGAGCTTGCAGCAATACTAGAAAAGTATGGTTGTGCTTTAACTGCACAGATGACTATTGATCCATCAGGCGCTTATCCAGAGGTGCTAATTATAGATGCACGTAAATCATAGTTATATAAGCAGTAATTTTGCAGACTTAATGGAAAAGGAACTGACTCTTAGAGAGCAGTTCCGAAACTATGAATTAGATTATAGTAAAAACTTAGAAGTAAAATATTTTGTGATGAGCACAGATAGTTTATTTTTTAAAATGGAAATAAATATTTATGGGAACGAAAGAAAAACTTGAAGTAGCTAAAGAGATACTAGCTACAACATTTATAGCAGCGACTGAAAACTCAGCAGCTTCAGGAATGCAGTTTAAGTATAAAAGCTATTCTGTAGAAGAAGATAAGTTTAAAGGATGGAAGTTTGAAATAATTGTGTCAGAACTAGGATATCCTGATAAAACTGTACAAGAGTTTAAATTTGAAAGACCTGCTAATATTGATGTTAAGAATATGGAGTATAATGTAATACTTCATGTAATGACAGCCTTAACAGAAACAGCAATGTTGAGCTGGTATCAATTAGCTAAAATGTTAAATACTGATATAAAGCTTCAAGAAGAAGCTAGAAAAGCATGATAAAAAAGATTATCACATTACCAACGAATGACAGCAAAATCTATAAGCAAATCCTTGCGTTCTTGAATTTTATGTTGGAGCTAACTCCACAAGAACGTGAGGTCTTATCAGAGCTTATTAGATTGAATCAAGAATACGAGGCTCTTCCTGAAGACAAGAGGGCTAAGTTTATCTTGAGTACTGATATGCGTAAAGAGATAAGAGAGCTATTAGAAATTGAGGAAAAACACTTTAATGGTATTATATCCAGGTTAAAAAAGAAAAGTTTTTTAGGAACTCCTATTATGGATGAAAATAATATTATCCATAAAGAATTATTATTTAAACCTGATAAGGATGGATTTAAGATAGAGATTAACTTAATTAATAAGCCTGTAGCTAAAGTTGTAAAACCTGTTAAAGTTGAAAAAAAGCCAAAAGAAAATATTGAGAGAGTTAGCGAAAACTCATAACATACCTATAGGAGTAGCAGAAGAAGTGTTTCATCTTTTTATACAAAAGATAGCAGGTTCGATAAGTGATCCTGATAAAAAAGAAGACGGTTTATATAACAAAGATAAATTTAAAACTATTCACATAGATAACTTTGGTAAATTTAAACCTAACATAAGAAACATAAGACATGCTAACTATTGCATAGAAAAAAAGAAAAATGAGGATTAATTTTGAAAATAGCTTTTGGGATGAATACCCAGAATTAAAGATACCAAAAGAGTTTAATGAATTATACTCTAAGGACAAATCTAAAAACAAAGTTAATAGCTCACGTATCATGTGGGCTATTCATCTTCATAGTCACCCTGAATCTAAATTATATAATCTTCCTGATAAAGAAGAAGTTATTGCCAGAGACTTCGTAACTCAAAAAGACTTTAAATGGGAAACCTACAGTGAGCTTTTAGAGTTATATAAGAATGTAGTACTGAGTCCTGCAGAACGTGCACTACAAAATTGGGACGAGATTATGGCATTGAGAGACAGAGGAGTCAAAGAGTTTTATGTAGATGCTTTAGAGGCCAGAGACGCTGATATAATATTAAAACTAGATAAAGCTCTAGCTTCTACTCCTAAAATGTTTGATGACTACAAAAGAATTAAAGAATCCTATGAGGATGAGAAAACTAAAAAGAAAGGAACTAGGATAGCATCGCTATCAGATTCAGATGAAATATGATTAACAATACTAACTTCATACTTGATGAGATTCCTAATTTCCATCCCGAACTGCAATATTATGAACGCATAACATTTTGGGGTATTCAAAAACGCAGATGTGTAGAAGGATATTGGACAGGTGGTAAATGGATGCCTGGTCCGTTATATTATTATGTTAATTTCCATAACATACTTTTCGAAGATGAGTCATCAGTAGCCCAAGCATTAGGGCTACCTTGGCTCAGAGATATAGATTGGGAATTATTTTTAGCATATGAAGAATGCAGAGGTTTCTCAGGGTTTGAGAAAGATATTAAGAATACTTGTGATAGAAAGTATGGGCCAGAGAAAGAGCTGTCTATCAAGTTAGGAAGGATTACTGAGAAAGAAGCTAACTCTAAAACCTATATAGATGCTAGAGAATACTTAACTAGAAACCACGGCAAGTCTTTAGGTAAACCTTTATATAAAAACTCTGCTAAACATTTTATAAGTATTCAGTCTAGGGGTGGAGGTAAATCATATGCCTCTTCCGGCCTAGCATCCCATAACTATCTTTTTGACGGTGCTACTGATTACGACAACTACTTAGAAAGAAAAAAAGCTAAACAATACATAGCATCAGATACTATCATAGGTGCTATTGATACAAAGTATACCGAACCTCTTATTAAAAAGTGTAAAGCAGCTTTTGAACATTATGCAGGCTCATATAGAATAGGGGATGAGTTTTATCCTTCTCCACTAATGGTAGGTTATACAGGATCACTCGCTCCTAATAGAGAATATACTTCTCGAACAGGTTCTTTACTACGACATAGAACATTTAAAGATAATCCACTAGCGGCCAATGGTACTCGACCTAACTTATGTATTCTAGATGAAATAGGATTCATGACTAACGTGAAAGAGGCGTGGGGAGCAATAGAAGCGACACAAGCTTCTAAACAGAAAAAGAATTTAGTTATATGGGCTCTTGGTACAGGAGGTCTTGTCTCTGGCCAAGCAGCCTTATATGCAGAATCTATTTTTAGAAATCCTTCGGAATACAATTGTATAGTATTTAACGATGAGTACGAAAACAGAGGAACTATAGGATATTTTGTTCCTTATTGGAAAACACTTAATGAATTTAAAAAAGGTCCTGATAAAGTTACCGATGAATCTTTAGCTAGAATGTACATTAAATCTAGGAGAGACCAAGCAAAGAAAGCCAATGATCCATCAGTTTACCATACAGAAATAATTAATGGGCCAATAGTTCCTTCTGAAGCATTCTTAGTTGTAGAAGGTGCATACTTTCCAACACTATTACTAAAAGAACAATTAGCAGAAGTAGAAGGAGGTAAATTTAATAAATACAAAGAGAGCTCTTTTAAAGGCTATTTAGTTTTTGACAAAGACAGTAAAGTAGAGTTTAATACTGTACAAGATGCTAGGCCTATAAGAAACTTTCCACTTACTAGAGGAGAAGATAAAAAAGGAATGGTAGAAATATGGGTAAAGCCTCAAAAGAATGATGAGAACGTAGTACCATATGGAACATACATCGGAGGAATGGATGTTGTAGATAAAGCCAGGTCTACTACAGATTCACTGCCGTCTATTTTTATAATGAATAGATACACACGTCAGATAGTAGCAGAGTACACGGGACGTACAGATAATCCTAATGATTTTTATGAAACTTGTCGTAAATTATTAATGTATTTTAATGCTACGGGAATGTATGAGCAAAACCTTCCAGGATTGTTTACGTACTTTGAAAAGCAAAAATGCTTATATTTGTTAGCAGATACACCTTATCAACTACGTAACTCAGATACATTTAGACAGGGAACTAATACATCTAAGGGAATAAATGCGTCAGGTAAGGTAAATCAGACAGCAAGAGATTTTATTAAATCGTGGTTACTGGAGAGAATTTCTGAAAATTCAGAAGTAAGAGCATTAGAGACCATATACTCACCTGCGTTATTAAAGGAATTAATAATGTGGAATCAGTATGGAAACTTTGACCGTGTTTCTTCGTTAGGTATGTTACTATGGCATGATGCTACTATGATGCGTACCACCGAAAAACGTAAAGAAGAAGTTAAAACATTCCTAGATGATCCTTATTGGGCTAAGATGGGAGTATTAAAAAAGAAACCAATTAATGCAAGAGGTTCAAATTTTTATGATTAAATTTGCATTTTAACAAAAAATTACTATGAGTCAGGATTCGCCAATAAAAATGCAGGGATACTTAAGCTTCCCACGACAAAAATTATCTGATAAGAAGAAAAATAAAAAATGGTACGAAAAGAATATAGATTACGCAGAGAATATTCTTGTATCAGATACTGACCTCAGATCTAACTTCCGAAACAAAAAAACTAATTACAATCTTAGAGCTAATATCATTAACTCAAAAGATTTTGAAAGATTCATTAATCCTGATAATTTAGACCTACAATCATTACCTGCAAGTTTTCAGCATGTAGGAATAGAAAACAGTAAGATAAACTTACTAGTAGGAGAGTATTCTAAAAGGCGAAAAGAATATAGAGCATACTTATCTACAGGAGATGAAGAAGGAATTACAAGAAAAGAAACAGCATTAAAGCAAAAGCTAGATGCTGAGCTTATGGAAATTATTCAAACAGAGTCTATATCTGAAGAAGAGATTCAAAAAAGATTACAAGAATTTGAAAAATATAAAACTTATGATTTTCAAGACATCGCAGAAATCACTGCGAATAAAGTTCTTAAATATGAATACAAAGATCAAAACCTGGATTTTTTATTTAATAGAACTTTCGAAGATTTACTTGTAGGCGGAGAACAAATAGTATACTGTGGTGTATTAGGAGGTGAACCTGTAATGCGAAGAGTAAATCCTATGAACCTTTACACTTTAGGAGGAAGCTCTATGTTTATAGAAGATTCTGATATAATTGTAGAATATGGATATAAATCTATAGGTCAAGTTATTGATGACTACTGGGACGAGCTTACCGAAAAAGATATCGAGTTCTTAGAAACAGGAACAGCTGATGGTTCTAGTAACAGTGCTTTAGGATTAAATAGAGACATTTCTATATTTGATAGATATGGAGAAGAAGCTAGTTTAGGAATCTTTCATCCTAATGAGTTAGGGTTAAGAACCTTTGCAGGAGCTTTTGATACTTTAGGAAATGTGCGTGTACTTAGAACATGTTGGAGAACTAGAAGAAAAATAGGCAAGCGTAAATATTACGATGAAGACGGAGATGAACAACATGATTTTGTTGATGAAAATTACATAATTAAAAAAGACGAAGGCGAAGAAGTAAAATGGATGTGGGTAAACGAATGGGTGCAAGGTACTAAGATAGCAGATGATATCTATGTTGCTATGGGTCCTATTCCTTACGCTAGTAAATCTATGGTAAACAAATCTAAAGGTATACCTCCATATATCGGAACAGTAAACAGTACTAATGATTACAGAGTACAATCACTTACTGATATCATGAAACCATTAGCATACTCTTACGATATTGCTTATTACAAAAGAGAATTAGAAATAGCTACTTATAAAGGAAGCTTTGCTGCTATCAATAGTTCTATGATACCTTCAGGATGGGATCCTAAAGAATGGATTAAATATGCTACTGTAAATAAAATGGCGTGGTTAGACCCAACAAGTGAAATACTTAAAGGGCCTTCACAAGGTAAATCAGCAGGAGCATTTAATACTCTTACTGCTACTAATGTACCGCTAGGAGATCCACAAGCTATACAAATGTATTCTAATTTATTACTAGAAATAGAAGCTACTCTAGGAAAACTTGCCGGTGTAACTGGAGCTAGAGAGGGTCAAATTCAAAACCGTGAAGCCGTAGGAAATGTAGAAAGAGAAGTTAGTCAAACATCTCATATTACTGAAAAATGGTTTGTATTAGATGCTAACTTCCGTAAAAGAGCGCTAGGTAAATTTTTAGAGTGTTGTAAATACGCTTATAAAAAGAATCCTAAAAAAGGTCAGTTTATCTTAGATGATATGGGAGCTGTTATGGTTCAAAACTTTGATGAGTTTTGTCTTTCAGAATATGATGTTCATATATCTAATTCTTCTGCAGATACGCAATTGTATCAAGAGCTTAAAGCATTATCTCAAGCAGCTGTGCAAAATGGGCAAGCTACTATTGGCGATCTTATTGCTATATCACAATCAGAATCTGTACAAGAAATATCTAGAAGACTTGCTGATTCTGCAGAAAAGATTAAGCAACAACAACAAGAAATGCAAGAAAAACAGCTTCAGCAACAACAAGAAGCTGCTCAAATGCAACAACAAACTGCTCAAGCTCAAATGCAATATGATATGCAAGAGAAAGAAAAAGACAGAGCTGTTAAATATGCTGATATAGAATCTAAAGAAAGAATAGCAGGAATGAAAGAAATGGGTTCTGATATTAGAGACGGTAGAAAATATGATGAAGATACTGATGATAATGGTATAGATGATACTTTAGATCTTAGAAGAACAGATGTTGATGAAAACTTTAAAAACAATACTATTCGTTTAAAAGAAGGAGAATTGTCAGAAAGAGTTAGAAGTAATAAAGCTAACGAAGCTATTAAAAAGCAACAGATAAAAGCAAACAAAGAAAAACCTAAAGCAAAATAAAGCTATAGTACTATAAGATATTTATGATAAAATAATGATTATAGTTTATAAAAATAATTTTAATATTGTAACAAAATAAAGACAGCAACAGTATGAGTGAAACAAAAGAAAACTTATTTGATGGCATAGAAATTATGTCGCCAGGAGAGTTAGAGTCATCAATCTCGGGAGAAGTATCAGATGATTCTACGACAGAAACAACAGAGGAAACGCCTGAATTAGTCGTAGCCCCTGTAAAGGATACAACAGGTGATTTAGGAGATGATTCTCCAGAGCCTGAGATTGTAAGTCCTAAAGAGGAATTGGAGAATAAAAAAGTTAATGATGCACCTACGGCTGTATCAGAAGACAAAAAAGAAGCTTTTTATAAAGCTATGATGAAGGAGTTTATTGATGAGGGAATCATCGCATCTCCAGAATCAGAAGAAGAACTAGAGGGTTCTTTGGATAAATTGAAAGAGTTGATGAAAGGCACATTGGAAAAATCATTTAAAGGAATGACTGACCAATGGAAGAATAACTTTAGCGGGGCTAAAAAGAAATTTCTAGAAATAGAAGATTCTTTTTCAGAAGCTGACCAAGCTATTCAAGCTGCTCAAGACTTAGAGTTCTTTGACAATGTAACTAATGATTCTATAAAAGAAGATACTAATCTTCAAAAGAATCTATACTATCGTTATTTAAAGTCTAAAAACTTTTCAGACGAAGATGCTGCTGAGCAAATAGAAGATGCAGATGCTATTGGTAAGTTAGAAGAAAAAGCTTTAAAAGCTGTACCTCAACTTAAGAAACATGCTACTGGATATGTTGAAAATGCAAAGCAAGCTAAAGCTGCTGAAGAGCAAAAATGGGAAAAACAACGAGAAGAAAGTTACAATAATTTAATGTCATCAATAGATACTAAAGAAGCATTTATTGATGGATTAAAATTAAATAAGGTAACACGGGAAAAGCTTAAAGCTAACATTACTAAACCAGTATATACTGACGATGATGGAAAAGGATATACTAGTTTAATGTATAAGCAAATGAGAAACCCTACCGAATTTGAGATGCTTATTAATTATTATGATTCTATGGGATTATTTGATTTAGATAAGCAAGGCAGCTTTAAGCCTAATATCTCAAAAATAAAGAATGTTGCTAAAACACAAGCAGTCTCAGAGATTGATAAAGTTATAGCATCAACAAATGAGAGAGGTGTAGGAAGAAACACTTCTGTCGAATCATCGCAAAAAGCTCAAGGAATCTTAGATTTATTAGAGCGAGGGATGGGAAAAACGAGAAAAAAATAAAGTAATAATATATTCGTCTAACAATAAAAAATAGAAAACAAAATGGCACAATTACTTCCATTACAAAGATATGAAGCTATTGATTATAACGGTCTTGTGACTGATAATCATTTTCATGCTTTGTACCAACAAAAGCCTGAACTAATTAGTTCTGTGATCAGAGAGATCTACAAAACTAATTTACAGGGTAAATTAAGAGAGTTCGTTAACAGGTTCCCAGTAAAAGAGGTAGAACAAGAAAACGGATTTTATAACTGGATGTTGCAAGGACAACACGATAAAAATCTTCCTTTATCTTCTGCAGAAACAATTGCGGGTACTACTATTAGTACTGGTAATGTAGGAGCTAACGGAGAAAGATTTAATCTTATCTTTGCTGAAAACATCTTCGAAGAAGGTAACGTTCTTAGAGGAGAAAGTGATGAATATCACTTACTTGTTAAGAAAGTATCTGACGCAGGTTCATTAACTAAAGTAGAAGTAGAACTAGTAACTGATTCAGCTGCTAAGACTGTTCCTGCTGATGAATTAGCTACAGGAACTAGATGGTCTAAATTTTATAGCCTATCTCCTTCTACATTATCTTACCAAGGTTCTAGTCCTTATTTCACATCTCCTTGGAGAATGGAAAACAGACCTTCTACTCTACGTATGGAGTACAAAGTTCCTGGTAACGTAATCAACAAAGGGAAAAACGAACCATTAGAGTTTGGATTTCAATACAAAGGTCAAACTGAGTCTATCTGGATTAACTATCAAGATATGGTTGCTCATCACCAATGCGAAGAGATGTTCTCAAGAATGTTGATGTATGGTAAGAAAAACTGGACTAATGATCACAAGTACTTAAACAAAGATGACAAGACTAAATATGCTATCGAATCAGGTGCAGGTTTCTTCGAGCAAGTTGCTCCATCTAACGTACACTACTACAATAGCTATGATTTAGATTGGCATCTAGAGATGTTACTAGACATGGGTGTTGGTAAAATCGAAAGAGGTAAAAGAACTATCCACTTGTTAACAGGTGAGTTTGGTGCTATCGAAATCTCTAAACAAATTCAGGCAAAAAGAGGTCAGTTAAATGTAACTGTTATCCAAGATAGATTCTTAGATAGTAACTCTAAGCCAGGAAACATTGGCGGTGGAAACACTAAAGCTACAATGGAGCCTCAGTACAACGTTTACGAATGGTATAACGGAGTTCGTATTATGGTTGAAATCCTTGATTTCTTCGATGATGACGTATACTTCCCGAAACAACATCCTGACGGAAAAGGTATCGTTGAGTCTCACAGAATCTTAGCTCTTGACTACGGTGAAGAAGCAGGAATCTATAGAGTTAAACCTAAAGGTGTTCCAGATTATAACTGGGCATACATTCCAGGTATGAGAGATCCTTTCTCTCCTGCAGGAAAAGGTTCTCCGAAATTGGTAGCATCTCCTATTGATGGATATGAAGTTCATATGCAAAAATGGGGTGGTATGATGATTGAAGATCCTACGAAAGTAGTTGACCTTAGATTATCTGTAGACTAATATAAGATTGTAAAAGCCTCCTCGTAATGGGGAGGCAATTACATAGTTTAATATAAATAAATAAAAATGACAGCAAAAACAGCAACAAAAAAAGACACTATCGTTTGGGGCTCTTATTTAAGAGATGAGATAGTAAGTGTTAGGCCAGTAGAATCATCAGGAAAATGGTCAACACTTTTAGTAAAAGGACAAGATAAAAAGAATGACCCTTTTATTTATAACAAAGTTAAGAGAAGCTATCAAGTTCCTCTTAATGATTACCGAAGAGGTGGAGGAGTGAAAAGAATTTTAGACGACCAAGAGAGGCGTTATATAAAAAAATACTTTGAGAAATATCCTAACGGAATGACTCAACAGGAGTTCTTTGAAACAGAATTAGGTGTAGACTTAAATGTCACATTGCCGACAGATGACAATTTCTGGAGGACAGATAGAAGAGGACGTGTAACAATGACTAAAGAAGGAATACAATTAAATTTAAGCTTTCCTTTAGATATGTTAAAGTACCACATTCTATTATCCAACAAGAAATTAGTTTCTCCGTCTTATGATGACAGAATACTAAGAGCTACTTATGAATTTATGATTGTTAACGACAATAAAGTAACTTCTAAGAAAGTTGAAGCAGCTGAACTTAAAGCTAAAGCATATACTAAATTTGCAGAAATTACTGCAGACTTAGGAAAAATGAAAGGCTTTATTAAGTCGCTAGGAAGAACCATCCCGGCTAACAATACTAAAGATTGGTTAAAATCTGAAGTATTAATGGTACTAGATGAAAATCCAGCAAACTTTTTAGCCGTGGTTAATCATCCTGAATACGAACATAGAATTTTTATCCAGGAAGCAACCGAAGCAGGAGCTATTAAAAAGATGAGTAACAAAAGATATGTATTAGACAATGGTATCGAATTAGGAGACCTTGGAAGTACAATCGCTTATATTAATAATGATGACAATCAAGAGGTAAAAATGAGAATTAAAACTCAGATTGAATTATCAAAAAAATAGAACATGACCGCAAATGAAATGGCAGATGAGTTAGAATTAAGACTAGATAGAATAGATAGTTTTGGTTCACCAGGGTACGAAGATTTCGATCTTACGTCAGCTCTGACTGAAGCTCAATTGCTATACATTAAGCAGTTTGTTAGTGAACTTAATAACCGTAAAGGCCAAGGCCTAGAGGAAACCGAGATAAGAAACCAAGGATTAAGCGCCTTGATAAAACAAGGTGCTAATCTTACAGTTTCTGCGGACCAGGTAGGAACCTTAGATAACGGAAAGTTCTTTGATTTACCTGCAGACTTTATGTATACTATATATGAAGAAGCAATGATAGATAAACAACAATGCGGTACAACTAGCTTTATTAAAGCATGGATAAATGTAATAGCTCACGATGAGATATGGCAATATCTATACAATAAATATAAGAAACCTTATTATAAAGATTACGGATGGGCTCGTGTATGGAGACTAGGTTACCAAAGAGAAATAGATGGTAGCAATCCTGCATTAGCTGCAACACCTAAAAGACACCAACTCGTAACTGATGGAACTTTTAATGTTACTAGTTATACAATGAACTATTTACTATTCCCTAGCGATATTACAGTAGATAGAACTACACCTGCTAATAGCAGAAATTGTATATTAGATGAATCAACCCATACAGTGATTATAGACATGGCAAAGAACCTAATGTTACAAAGAGTAAAAGAACAAACTGTGCAGAATATAGTTTCTGCAAAAGACCTTGAATAAAAACTTAATATTAACTAAAAAATAAAACAATGCAATTAAGAAGACAAGACAATGTGGCTTATGCTGCAATCGCAGATACTACTGCTGCTAGCCCAGGAGCTGTAGTTATCACACCATCAACTTTAGCTGTAGGAGCTGCTGCTTTAGTAGATGAAGGAAATTTAGCTTATGTAGCAGCTTTACCATTTGATGCTTTAGCTGAAGACAGAAAATTACGAATAGTTCAAAATATCGCAGGTAAATTAGTTTTTTCTGCAGCTTTTACTAAAGGAGCTATTATTAAATCCGCTCCTCTTAAATCAGCTACTGTAAAACAATTTGCTGTTGCTGACCAACAAGTAACTAGAATTGGTTATAATGGTACTACAGGAGCACTTCCTACTACTACTGTTAAAACAGGTTTCTTTATTAAACTTCGTAAGAATGATAATGATGCCGCTAACAGAAGCCAACCTAATAGCTTATTCGCTCAGTTTCAAACTGATGCTACTGGTTCTCAAGAAGAATTAGCTTTAGGATTAGTAAAAAGTGGTATTCAAAATATGAGTACTCAGCCTGCAGGAAATAATGGATATGTAAAATTTGAAATGCTTAATGCTGGCACAAGAACTGCTGCTACTGCTACAGGTGTTGTAACATTAACATTTACTAAGGATTCTACATTAGTAACAGCTTCTGCTGCTACTGCTTCTACAAATATTGTAGCAGGAGATTACGTAGCAATCGCTGCTGCTACTACTTCAGGAGTATATAAAGTAAAATCTAAAGATGGTTCAGGAAATCTTACTTTAGAAACTGCTTATCAAAGTGCTACTACTACAATTGTAGCAAGTGCTGCTAATATTCGTATTGCAAACGGTCTTGCAGTTGCTGCTGCTTCAGGAATACAAATATCTGGCGTAGCTAGTGACTTTGATGTAAATGCTTTTAGAAATTATTATTCTAATAGATTTACTGCTACTTTCTCTGATACTTCTACATTAAATACTCATGTAACAGGAGCTAAAGATGGTGTTGGCGTGTGGCAACAAGTTGCTATGGAAGAATACATGTCTATGGGTAACCAAGGTGAAAACAGTATGTTAGGAGTTCCTCCTGTAATGAGAACTTCTTCAGTAGTTACTGATGGTCAATATGATTGTCTACAGATTTCTGTAAAAGAAGATATAAATGGTTTAGTTAGTGCTGAAAAAGCAGATGCAGACATCTTAGTATTTATACAAGATGGTTCAGGATCTCCTTCAGGAACGGCTATTGCAACTGCATTAGGAGTTGCTGGTGACCTAACATAAGAGTCTCTCTCCCAAACCTCAGTAGCCTGTCACGTTTTTTTGCTGTCAGTGACAGGCTACTTTTTAATTAATTTTCACTATTTTTGTATAAAATAAAAACTATTATGATAACACCTTTTATATTTTAAACTATTAGATATAAACAGGTGTTATTTTTTTATGAAGCTATAATAACTATTAACCATGATACGGGGCATTTTGCTGGTACTAATTGAAACAATTTTAAGATGGATTTTAAAACCCATCAGTATCATCTATACCCTAATAAAATTATTAATAGTTTGTAAAGGAAACTTTAAACTCTTTGGTAGAGTCTTTAGTAGATACTTAGTCAGAATAGCAATGGCCCATGACCAGGCTGATAATACAGTAGTAAGATTTTTATTCAATGATGTATTATTAAAAAAAGAAACCGACAGCTATAAATTTGGAAACATGGATGAAAAAATTTCATCTGTATTAGGAAAAAACCAGAGAAGAAAAACATTAAATGGCTTAGGAAGATTTATCAACGGTATACTACATAGTTTAGAAGAAGACCATTCTATCAATTCTATAGATGAAGCCGTTACAGATAAAGATTTACCTCCAATAAATTAGTAACATGGAAGACACTACATTAATAATAGGAGCACTTGCAACTTTAATAGCCGCTTTCGGTATAAAAGAAATCTGGAACATCTGGAAGAAAAAGATAGATATCCAGGCAGCTAAAGAAATTAGAGAAGAAGAAAAAGAAGATAAGGCTTGGAGAGCTGAAGGTAAATTACTTGCAAAAGTAATAGAAGAATTAAAACAAAAGATTGACGAGCTAGAAAATAAGATAGATACACTAGTAGCAGAAAACACACTACTTAAAGTAAAAATAGGAAAGATGGAAGAGCAATTAATGGCAAACGCAGCTTCTAGGTCAAGAACTAAAAGAACTACTAATAAGAAATAACAATGGCATTACTACCTAAAATATCACTTTCATTAGAAAATAAATGTGACAAAGTAGACATTTGCGAAGAAACAGGAGTCTACGCTGCAGGAAATGTAGGCGGTTGGGGAGCACCTAATATAACAATGGCCAATGCAGTAACTGCTAAAGTTTATGTATATAATTCTGCAGGCACGTCATTACTACAAACATTTACTATTAAAGACGGAACAACAGATTTATTTCCTGTATCATTATTATCTCCTTTTCAAGCTTTTGATGGAGCAGCCTGGAATCAAACAGATGGTATATTTAAGATTGTATATACTGTAATAGATGCTGTTCCTACTACTTATAACAATAATGAACAATATTGCTTATTTACATGTAACCTACAAAACTGTATGGAAGTACTTATAGGCAAAATGGTAACCGAATGTGATGCTGAGAAGCTAGATGAGTATAAACAAATTTTAGATCAATTAGAGGTCTTACTTTATGGAATTAAAACGGCATTTTCTTGTAAGAATTTTACAAGAGCAGAAACACTGCTAACAAATGCTGCAACAATATGTACAACTTTTTCAGGATGTGATTGCGGATGCGATTGCAGCTGTTAACAATTAAAAATTAAAACAATGAGCTGTTCTTGTAACGACTGTAACGATATAACACTTTTCTCTGGAAATCCCGGAACTAATGGTTCTAATGGAATTTTTGGAGGCCAATCATCTAAATGGAAATTTGACGCTGTTGCTGGAACTGCTCCTGGAACTAGTTATATTAGATTTAATGTAGGGGCCCCTGCTAGTGTTACTACAATATATATTAATGAAACAAATTTTGATTCAACAGACATGTCTGCATTTCTTACTAGTTTTAATGCTACAGGAGATTATGGATTAATTAGATTATTTAAAGAATTTGACGCTAATACTTTCTGGATAGGAACTATTACTAATATAGTAGACGCAGGAACTTATAGAACATTAACAGTAACTCATACTCAGTCTAACGGCACATTTAGTGCAGATGATGCAATAGTAGTTTCTTTTACTCCTATAAAACAAGGAGCATTAGGAGCAGAAGGCTCTATAGTAGCAACAGGAATATGGGATTTAGCTTCTACTACATACACTTCTCCAGGAAGTGCTTCGGGACAATATGCTAATTTAATTTATCAAAATACAAGCGGAGTACCTAAAACGTATAAAGTAGACGCATCTTTTAATTGTGGAAATGCAGCTGTTTCTGGTCTTAATCCTAACGGAACAAAACTTTGTGTAAAAGCAGCAATAAAAGTAGGACCTTTGGCTTTTGCAGGAGCTGCCTCATATGAAGTACACAACTTTTTTAGAGTTGAATCAGACATTCCTCACGGAGCAAGACAAGGACAAGCTTTTACAATACAAGTAACAGTTCCTAATAATGAATATATTACTTTAGAATTTGCTACATCAGATGCAGGAGCTGCACCAGAAAACGGAAGAGTAAATTCTGCAACACTTTATTATAGAGAAGTATAATGACTGTAAATTGTTATAAATTAAAAGTATGGAATCTGCAGTGTAAATTTTCTACACTAGCAGAAAAGTATATGAATAATATGCTATTAGGAATAACATGTCCAGAGCAGTTAGATTATTTAAAAACTTTTAGAAGGTCTTTAAAACTTTTAAATAGATACGATACTAGAGATGTAGTAGAACAAACAACAGATTACAATGTAGTCTCATATGCTACTATTATAAGTATATTAGAAACACTAGAAAAGAAATACTAAAATGAGTCTTATACCTAAAATATTTCCTAGACAAGCTAGAAACGAAACTCAAGCTAGAATAGAGATTTTCAAAAATAGCTATGATGGAGTTCTTTATTATAAAGATAGGTATGGTAATTTAATACCAATTGCTCAAGGAGATACAACTATTTACTCGATAGATGGAACTCTTACAGGAGACAGACTACTTACAGGAGCAAATAACTTTTTACATTTTAAAGACTTAAGTGAATTTACTGTAGATACAGCCGCAAATATTAATTTAGGCCCAGGAGGAGAAGTATTAGTAGCAAATACTAAATCTATTAGTTTTGATAATCCTACTGGTTCAGTAACAGCATTAAAAGTACGTTCTAGTGTATCAACTTATTTAAGTTTTGAAAATACAGGCGTTGGAACACCTCCAACAAAAGTTAGACTTTCAGGAGTAGACGGTATAGAATTATACAATAACTCAGGTAAAACTATTATAGAAAATAACTTAGCTTATTATTCAGGAACAGGTAATAGTGTAGCTAACATTACTGCAGATCTTAATCCTAAAGTAATTCCTTCAAGGGAATGGGTTAATAATGCTATTTCTTTAACTCCTACTATATATACAACAGATGGTAGTTTAACAGGTAATAGAACAGTAACACTTGGAGCTTTTGATTTAATATTTGATGGTGATGGAGTAAATCCTCCAATGTTATACTTAGACGCTAGTGCTGATAATGTAGGTATAGGCGCTGCTCCTAGTGCTTATAGACTTGATGTATCAGGCGATCAAAGAATAACAGGAGCATTAACTCTTGGAACACCCCTAGCTATAGCTAATGGAGGAACAGGACAAATTACACCTCAACTAGCTACAAATGCTCTTACAAGAGTAGGAGCTGCGACTAATGAGCATGTGCTTACTAAAGATACTGGAACTGGAGACGCTGTTTGGAAAGCTGCTACAGGTGTTGCTTCAAGTATATATACTGCTTCAGGAACAATTCCTACAACTACTGTAGCTACTGTTACAGATACTTTAAACTTTAACGGAGGAAAAGTAGGAATTAACGTTGCTCCTGGAGTATATGATTTTCAAGTAGCAGGTGCTAATGGAGCTTCTGTAAACGCATTAAATATAAATTCTGCATATTCTTTTCCTACAACAGTCGCTCCTGCGGATAACGGAAAAGCTTTAACATATAATTCAGGAACAGGTAATTTAGAATTTGCTACAATTCCAAATATTTATACAACGAATAGTACTGTTGGAACATCTAGAGTAGCAACATTAACAGATACATTAACTTGGAACGCTGGTTCTGTAAGAAGAACGGCTAATTTAACTGCTATAATAGAAGTAACTCAAGAAAGTGACTTTGGAACCCCTGTAGCAGGAGTTATAACTTTACCTGCTAACACTACTTATCAAGTTATAGGTTCAGTTACATGTAGTAGTAGATTAGTCGCTTCAGTCGAAGGTATCTCAATAATCGGTAACAATAGACAGCTAGATAAATTAGTATATACTGGTACTGGAGATTTTATAACAATAACAGATGTTAACTTTACTATAAATGATATTTGGTTATCTGCAACAAATGCATCTTCTCTTTTAATAAGAGCAAGTAATGTAGCGGCTAGTGGATTTAACAATGGAAGAACAAGAGTATTTGAAATAGTTAACTGTCAGTTTAGGAATTGTTACAATGTAATGAATATTGATGGTTTTGATTTAGTAGACATATCAAACACATTATTTTTCTATATACAAGCACCTAGTATAGGTCTAAGCTTTAGAGATACATCTAAAATAGAAATTTCATCATGTGAATTAATACGTTGGTATGATGAAACAACCAACCCTACACCTTCTGGTTGGGCCACTTGTTCAATGATAGAACTAAGAGCTAATAACTTTGCATCGTTTGGAGCTGTTAATATTAACGGTTGTATTATACATCCACAGCAAACTCAAAACGGTATTGATATTGTTACAGGTTCTACTACAGGTTTTGGTACTATAGCTTCTAATGCTCTTATTACTGTAGGATTAACCGGTGGTAGGGTTTTGTTAGCAAATAGTTTAACACCTGCATTAGGCGCCTACTCAGCAACAGAAGCTTTAAATTACGATATATTTGCTAATCAAGGAATACCAAATAGTATCGCTTATGGAGGTTTTTATATTGGAGCAACTTCAGGATTTGATACAGATACAAGTCCAGGAGGATGGTTACAAGTAGCTTATCCTTCAACTCCCACAGCTTCTAACTTACAAAGGTTTACTTTTGCAAGTCCTACAGTTCCTAGAGTAGGAGGCACTGCTCAAGGAGGGATATTAACTTATACAGGATTAAAAAATGTATTTGTAACAATTACTTGTACTATTGTTTATAATGATACTGGAGGAGGTAATAATCCTTTTGAATTTGGAATAGCTAAAAATAAAACATCTCCAACATTTACACCCGAAGCTCCTAGTGTTTTATCTTTACTTATAGGAGGAGGAGCGTATAATGCAGCAACTATAGTTTATACAGATACAATAGTAAATGGAGACGATTTTCAACTAGTAGTACAAAACCTTGGTTCAGCAGATGATATTGAAATAATATCTACACAATTTTTAATAAAAGAATAAAATAATTAAAACAAAATAAAATGAGTCCAGATGAAATACAATTAAGACAATTAGTAGCCTTAGAAAGAGTAGCTTCTGTAAGAGGTACTTTCTTAGTAAATAATGCTGTAGCAGTAACAGATAAAGACTTTAGCGAGTTTTTTGTATGTGAAGATACTGTAATAGCAACCTTATTAGAAAATGGAGGAGGAGATGTTAAAACTAAATATATAGCTGCTCCAGCTACTGCATTAAAAGCAGGTACTATTGTAACTTGCAATAATGGTAAATTTACAGGCATTACATTAACAAGTGGGTCAGTAAACTTAATATTACTATAAAATGCCTGGTTACGGATACGGTATAGCAGAAGTACTTACTTCTAATCCTGCAAGTGGTGGTGGAGCACCTCCATTTGAGTATACAGCTATAGCTAATAATTATTCCATGACATTTGATGGAATAGATAATTATATAGAAACAGGAATAACAACCACAGGAACAAATGATGTTTCTATTAGCTGTTGGATAAAAACAAGTGAAACTTTTGCCTTTAGTGAAAGTAGATGTGCTTTTGGAGGCAGAAATAATGTAAGTGGTAGTAATTATACATTAGGAAGATTGGGTAGTCATTGGTCAACTCCCGATGATATGAAGGTAAGGTTGTATAATACTTTTGGAACTACTAAATTAAATGACGGAAATTGGCACAATATAATTTACACATACAACTACACAACTAAAGAAACAAAAGCATACGTTGATGGTAATACTACACCCGAAGCTACTACTACGTTTCCTGTATGGAACAGTGCTTATACAATAGCAATAGGTAATAATGGGTTTGGACTATATTATTTTGAGGGAAATGTAGATGAATGTGCTTATTGGAACACCATTTTATCAGAAGACACTATAGAAAAAATATATAATACTACAAATAATAATCCAGGTAAAGTAGCAGACCTTTCAGAAACACCTGAAGGAGCGCCTACAGCTTGGTATAGATTTGAATAACATGAGTGGAACAAATTACATAGCGTCAAATTGGAGAACACCTGAGAATAGTAATTCATCAAAGAATGATAATTATAGTTTAGATTTTAATGGTTCTTCTGATTTCATTTCTTGTGGTGATGATCCACAAATACAGTTAACTGGAGATATAAGTATATCAGCTTGGTTTAAAACTTCCTCAACTGGCACTATGATTATGGTTGCCAAAAGAGATAGTCCTCTTGGTGGTAACAGCCTTGGTTGGCAAGTATATTGTACAGGAGGAAATATAGCCTTTACTGTTACAAGATCTGGACCAACAACAACGACCGCTGTTGGAGGAACAAATATCGCTGACGGAGAATGGCATCATGTTTTATGTACTGTTAATCAAGATTCACAAATAGCTATAATTTTAGATGGCTCAACAGAAGGTACTGCTTCATTACCAGCAGGTACTTTTACTGATAGTGGTAGTAATTTAAGAATAGGCTATAATCAAGTGGGCGCTGCTCATTACTATTTTAATGGAGAAATATCAGAAGTAGCATTATTTGATTACTTAGTATCTGGAGCTACTCTATACGGAGATGCTACATCAGGTGCAGGAAATCCAATGGCATTAAAACCTACACCTGTAGGATACTGGCCATTAGGTGATAACTCAGCAAGTGATCCTTTAGCACAACCAAATGTAGCAGTGGAAAATGCAAGTGTTTTTAGTTTTGACGGTATAAATGATTTTGTTAATGCTGGAAGTTCAATCCCTAATTTAAAAACTGGAGATATTTCTTTCAGTGCTTGGGTTTATCCTACTTCTTTTAGTTCTTATAACTACTTTTTAGATAGTGGAGCAATAACAACAAAAAAAGGAATTTTTGCTGGTTTACAAATAACCACAGGTTTTGTAGCTGTAGTTAGACAAACAGGAGTAACAGATACGAGATGTAATACAGGTTGGGTTGATTGCGGTTTAACAATAAATAATTGGTACAATATAGTCGGGGTTTTTGATGAAGATGGAGGTACAGCAGGTGTTGGTCAATTAAAATTATATGTTAATGGTGTTTTAAAAGCAACAGTAGATGGAAGTGGTCAAGATACTGGCACAGGTTATGATTTACATATTGGAAAAAGCGAAAATGATTTTTCACATTTTGTTGGAAATATTGATGAGGTTTCGCTTTATAATTCTCCTTTAACCTCTGAAAACGTTACTTCAATTTATAATTCGGGAGTTCCTAATGATATAAGTTCTCTCAATCCAACAGCTTGGTACAAACTAGATGAATCAGCAAATTGGGAGGCAGACACAGTAGGTGCTTGGCAAATACCAGATGCAGTTTCAGAATTTCCACAGAGTTTTGATTTTGATGGTACAAATGATGAAATTAACGCTGGAGACATTCTTCACAATGATGGGCAAACACCTATGACAGTATCAGCTTGGGTAAATGTTTCAACTGATGGGGATTATCCAATTGCAGGAAAGAAAAAAGTAAGAAGTGCTCCATTATATGCTATGAATGGTTGGGATGTTACTCTTGATACAGCAGGGATATCTAAAAATAAATTAACATTTCAATTGATAGGAGTAAGCTCAGGTGGTGTTGGCATTGGTGTAATAGCAGCAAAAGCAAATGGGTTTGACTTTAATGATGGTTTATGGCATCACGTGGTAGTTACCTATGATGGCTCAGAAGATGCAAGTGGAGTTAAATTTTATAGAGATGGAGCTGAAGATACTAATGTTCAAATTCTTTCAAATACATTTTCAGGTAATTCAGTAAATGACCCATCAGTAGATTTTAAAATAGGTACAGCCCCTAAATACAGTGGAAGTAATTTTTATAATGGTGAATTAAGTAATGTTCAAGTATGGGATGTTGCACTTACTGGAGAAAAGATCATAACTCTATACAATGGTGGAACACCTACATTAACTCCTCCAAATCAAAGTGATTTAAAAGGATGGTATAAACTCGACAACACAGAATTATTTGATGGAAATAACTGGAGTTTACAAAACCAAGTTTATCCAGCTAATTATGAAAGCGCTTTAGATTTTGATCAATCAATTCAAGCTCGAATAAACTTAAGTACAGATGTAGACTTAGGAATAAATTCTACTATTTCAGCATGGTATAAATGGGATGGAACTCCAGCTTTAAATGATATATTTATAGGTTTAGATTTCTCGTATGTATTGTATTTTTCTGACCCAAATACTATAATTGCTAGAATAGGTTCAGTGTTTAAAACATTTTCATTTACTACCCTGGCAAATGTTTGGTATAATTTAGTGATGGTTAGAACAGGGGATAGTATTGAACTTTTTATTAATAATATTTCTATTGGGACTCAAACAGGATATGGAACAGCTACAAACACAACTTTTGATTCTATTGGAGCAAGAGCAAGTGGTGCTTTCCCCTTTAATGGTTTGATTAGTAATGTTGCGGGTTTTAATTCATCTCTAGATTCATCGCAAATTGAGACAATTTACAATAATGGAACACCTGAAACAAGTATATCAAGTTCGCCAATATCTTGGTGGAAATTAGATAACTTAACTACAGGAATACAAGATAGTGTAGGAAGCAATGATGGTACTAATAACGGAGCGACTAAAATTAACACTTTTGTAAGCAACGAAGCAAGCGCAAGTACAGGAATGACAGAGCAATCTCTAGTCAACAATAATGTATCTACACTAAACGGAGAAAGTTCAGGTATGACTTCAGGTAACTTAGTATTAAGTGATTTAACAAGGAATTTACCTTACGAGAATTATTCATTAAGCTTTGATTCAGGTATAGATTATGTTGAATGTGGAAACATAAGTGGTTTAAATGGAGGTCTTACAGAGGCTACTTGGTCAGGTTGGTTTAATAGATCAAGCTCAGGTGGTTTTTACATAATGGGTACTTATGGAGTAGGACAAATACAGTTTTTTGTTTTCCAAGGAAATAATTATGTAACCGCTTATGCTGGTAATTCAATAGGGGCACAAAGAACAATGGCAAAAGCAAATGTAACTGCTTGGACTACAAATCAATGGTATCATCTAACGTTTGTGTACAATGAGTCAGAAAGTAGTGATGCTAATAAGATGAAAATTTATATAGATGGAGTTTTACAAGCTAATGTGGTTGCTGGAGCAGCATTAACAAATTTAAATTCATCAACTGCTAATTTTGATATTGGTAGACTAACAGGTATAGCTTCTACTCAATTTGTCGGTAAAATTTCAAACGTAGCCATTTGGAACAACGGACTTTCTTCAACAGAAGTCCAGAATTTATATGCTAATGGAATGCCACAAGATTTAACTACCTTTACACCTCAACCAATAAACTGGTGGACTTTAGGTAAAGAAAGTTTTTGGGACGGAGCTGATTGGGTGATTAGAGATATGATAGGAACTAATGACGGTCTTTCTAGCAACATGGGAGGAAGTGAATTAAAAGGAGACGCTCCAAGAAGTCAAGCTAATGGAGTAGGAACAAACATAGCTGTACCTACGGATTTAAAAGGAAACGCAGGTTGGAGCGATAAAAACGGATATAGTATAAACATGAGTTCAACAGCAAGAACAACAGACACACCTTAATTTAAAACAATGGCAACATATATAGTAATAGACATAGACACGCAAACTGCATCCGTAGACTTTAGTCAGATTAATACGACAAGTGCACAAACAATGACAAGAAACTTAGCTAACACTGAAGCAATGCTTAGTTATGAAGTAGAACCTTCATTTATCACAAATGGTAGGTTAGTTCCAATACAAACATTGAATCACGAAGAAGCGTTAGCTCTACTTGCAACACCAGCTTGGTCAGAGCCAATACCAGAAGAATAATTAAAAATTAAAATAATGGGCGACTTAACAAAAAATTTTAGTAAAGCAGAATTTGATTGCAACAGTGGGTGCGACATGCCAGAGGATGTATTTGAAAACGTTGAAGTACACGCACAAAATTTACAGACAATTAGAGACTTCTTAAATGAATCTATAAAGATAAACTCAGGGTACAGATGCCCTAGCTACAATTCAAAGGTTGGGGGAGCATCTCAATCACAGCATCTTACTGGAAACGCAAGTGACCTGGTTGCACATGGTTACACTCCTAGTCAGTTAGCAGATGTTATTGAAGGGTTAATAAGAATAGGAGCTATTGAAGAAGGAGGTCTTGGAAGATACAATACATTTACCCACTATGACCGAAGAGGTACTAAGGCTAGATGGGATAACACAACAAATTAAAAAAAGAAAAATGAGTAATAAAACAAAAAACATAATAACTAATATTATAGGAATAATATTATTAATAGTTAATGTAGTTATGTACTATAAAGATGATGAAACTTTAACAAGTTTTGTTACAATTTTAGTAATAAGTTTAGCATTATTTTTATTTAAAGGAACAGAAACAAAAGAATGGTTAAAAAAAGCTTTATCCAAGTTTTCTTCTTAATTATACTACTAATCAGCTGTACTCCACAAAAAAGACTTAACAGGTTAATAGAAAAACATCCTACCCTAGTACAACTCGATACAATTATAATTAGAGATACAGTAATCGTAGAAAGTTACGCTCATGATACTACAACTATTTTTCAGTTTCATGATAGTACTACTGTGATTAATAATGAAAAAGTTATATTAAAATATTTTTATGACACACTTACCAGAGAAATACACCACGAATATACATGCCTCGGTGATACGATTATACAGGAGAAAATTGTACAAGTTGAGAAAGTCGTTTATAAAGAGCTCAGCTGGTGGGAAAAATACGAAACATTAATATATATTATATTAGCATTATTCGTGGGTTTAGTCATTTATAAAAGATTAACAAAATGAATCGTTCAGATAAGAATTATAAAAAAAGATATCGACAAGATAAAGCAGGTAATCCAAAATATCGTCTTAAAGCTGATGAAGCAGAAATAATAGATGAGTATCGAAGGATTAAAGAAGAGTCTATAGCGGCAGGAATAAACCCTGACAATATAAAACATGGCTGGATTAAATCAAAGAAAGCATCATTATTTTTTAAAAATCCTCATTATCAAAAAGAACAGTACGATAAGTTTAAAGAAGAACTTATTAAAGAATTAGCAGAATATAGTCCTGCTTTTTCTAAGATTAAAAGAAAGCAATCTTCTGACCCACATTTATTAATACTAGATCCTGCTGATGTGCACATAGGGAAGCTGTGTACAAGCTTAGTATCAGGAAAAGAGTATAACAGCCAAATAGCAGTACAAAGGACTTTAGAAGGCGTATCAGGAATACTAAATAAAACTGCAGGTTTTAACTTTGATAAAATAGTACTAATACTAGGAAACGATATTTTACATGTCGATGGTCCTAACAACACTACTACTCGAGGTACTCGTCAAGATGTAGACGGTATGTGGTACGATAACTTCTTATTAGCTAAAAAGTTATATGTAGATATTATAGACTATCTAGTTAATATAGCAGATGTTTATATAATGTATAATCCTAGTAACCACGACTACATGAGCTCCTTTTTCTTGGCCGATATCATTAAGGTATACTTTAAAAACCACAAAAATGTTAAAATAGATTCTTCTTTACAATACCGTAAGTATTTTACATATGGAACAAATCTTATTGGCAGTTGTCACGGAGATGGAACTAAAATGGATACTTTGCCGTATCTAATGGCAGACGAAGCTAAAGATTGGTCTAGTTGTAAATATCGTTATATGTTTACTCATCATGTACATCATAAAGTAGCTAAAGATTATCCAGGGCTTTCTATTGAGTCTCTTCGTAGCCCTTCGGGAAGCGATGTTTGGCATCACAAGATGGGATACACTTCTAGTAACAATGCTGCCATCGAGGGATATGTGCATCATCCTAAATTTGGACAAGTCGCTAGAATAACGAATTTATTTTAAAAAAACTAATAAAGATTAATTATATTTGCATTATGCTACCACTTATAGATTTACAGAGCCAATTAGATGAAGCGTTAAACACTAACTCTTCAGATTCTGTATTTGATGATTTATACTATACAGACCTCATCAATGAGCAGAGAGCACTATGGTTAAGAAACGAGTACAATAAGTCTAGAACCATAGACCCTAATATACAACAAGAAATAGGATGTTTAGAAATGGAACTAGTAGACCCACACGTATGTTGTGATTTATCTATTCCTTTAAACTGTAAGATTCTTAGAAGCAAGAAGCAAATACCTAATACTATAGAGTTCTATTTTAGAAAAGGCATTACTTCAATAGGCCCTATAGACATTACTAAGAAGAGATTCACTATGATAGATTACAATAGAGTTCCTTATGCAGGTAATGGTAGAACTACTAGAAATGCTGTATATGCTTTTCTTTATGATAATTACGTATATGTGATTAGTAAAGATCCTTCAATGAAGATTGTTAAATATATTAATGTAAGAGGCCTTTTCGAAGACCCTTCAAAACTAGGAGAATTTACAGATTGTTCAGGAAAAGCATGCTGGAGTCCATATACTATATATCCTCTTAATCAGTGGATGTGGGCATATATTAAACCTCAAATTGTACAACAATTAATACAGAAACAACAGATTCCTCAAGATAATGAGAATGATGCTAAAGACAATAAAACAGATTTAGGTGGACAAACAAGAAAACAATAACTATTTAAAAAGAGGTAGTGGTAAGACTAACGGAAAGGTTATTAAAAGGCACTTCTATTCTTTTTATAATAAACATGCTAAGCTTAACAAGCTTTCTAGAAAAGCATATGATGCTTTTTTAAAAGATTTACTTGTTGCTTTTAGTGAAGCTATTGTGAAAGAAAACCTACAACTAAAACTAGGATGTCTAGGATATCTTAGAGTACAGGCTAAAAAACTTAACTTCTTTGATAAAGAAGGAAAATTACAAAAGTCCTTAAAAGTAAACTGGGATGCTACTTGGAAAAAGTGGGAAGCTCAGTATAAAGACTTAACAAGAGATGAAATAGTTGCATTAAAAAATAAAAAAGTTGTTTATTTTATGAATGAGCATACTAATCAAGAATTTTATAAACACCATTGGGACACGACTACGTCTACAGTAAAGTACCACAGGTTCTATACTTTTACTCCGTCAAGACAATATTCTAGACTGATTAAAGAAGTAGTTACTGACCCAGAAAGAAAAACATATTATTATGGATGAATTTACAGAAGAAACAGATGACAAAGGCGCAGTAACCTGGACTAAGAAAGTAGAGTTAGAAAATGGAGGCTATACGATGACTAAAGTAGAAAAAGTGTCTAACGGTTATATTAAGTGTGTAGATAAGTCTATGAAAGACGGAGATAGTTGGAAATATGAAAATACTAAATCTATCCATGAGGATAATCCTATGGAAGAAAAGTCTATCGTAGAAAAACTAGCATCTTATTTAAAAGGATAACAAATGTACTCAGGAAATACAGTATCATATCTTACTATAGTAGACAAGGTCTTTAGAGACTTTGGCTTCAAGTATGATATTAATGACGAAGAAGTTCTAGAATGGTTAGCAGAGTTTATGGCTCATACTAACTCTGGAATTACTATGGAAGATAAAATATCATATTTAGAAGTTTGTGATGGTAGAGCAAACTTGCCTATTGACCTTCACAAAATTAAACAAACTGTTGAAGTTTCTGGAGCAGCTAGTATAGAGGATGCTGAATGCGGAAAAGGACGCATGTTACCGATGAGGTGGTCTACTGATAATTTTCATATGAGATACCATAAAGATTCTAGAGATTATACTACAGAATCTGCTAACACATATACTGTTGGCCAAGGATTTATATTTCCTTCTTTCAGTAAAGGAATGATAGCAATATCTTATGAAGCAATACCAACAGATGATTGTGGATATCCTACTATTCCTGCAGAACAACAATGGTTAGAGGCAGCTGCCCATTACATAGCATACAAGATAGCAAAAAAGCTTTGGCTTCGTGACGAAATACGAGGAGATAAGTATCAAATTATAGAGAGAGACAAAGAGTGGTATTTTGCCCAAGCAGTTAATTTCTCTAAACAATGGAACGGTGTAGATGATGCTGAGTCCTTTAAAAATCAACATGTTAGAACTATTCCTAGTATACAAGACCACGCTTCGTTTTTTGCTAATATGCAGCTACCTGAACAGCGTTATTTTAGACCTAAAGCAGGAGCACCTCTTAATGATACTCCTAATAGTACAGGAGTGCAGAGTTTAAGTAATAGAGCTTCAAATAATCCTAATGTACTTCCTGTTTTAGTTACAGGGGTAGCCACACTGATAACAACAACAAGTGCTTCAGTAACTAGCCAGCTTACCTCTTATGGTTCAGCTGCTATTACTAATCACGGAAATTGTTGGTCTACGCTTCCGAATCCTACTACATCTAATTCTGTATCAGCTTTAGGAGCTATTAGTGCTCCAGGTTCATACACTACTAACTTAGCAGGATTAACAACAGGAACAACTTATTATGTTAGAACATTTGCTACTACAGCAACAGGAACTAGTTACGGTAACCAAACAACATTTACAACTCTTTAATGCCTACACAACAACATATTAATACATATGGCGGATTAAATCAAGATACTGCTTTTGATAGTATACAACCTAATATGTATATAGATGCTTTAGATGTAAGAATAAGCACTTCTGATGGAGAATCTAATGGAGCTATTACTAACATTGAAGGAAACTCTGAATCTTTTTCTATAGACCAAACAGGTGCTACAGGGACAAAAGAAATAATAGGCCATTGTGTTTTAAGAAATTACATTATACTTTTTTGTGCAGATGATACCGGTACAAATGGTTGGATATATTATATATCATATGATGAAAAAAGTAGAGAAATAAATACTCCAATAGTAGTTCCTAATGTTGCAGGAGATCCGGTATTAGTTTATTTCAATGCGGGGCTTAACTTTAAAAAAGCAAATCCTATAGAAGCAGTAGGACGTTTTGAAAATAATGCTACTCAAAGAATTTACTGGACAGACTATACAGAGTTTATGAGGTCTTTAGACATAGCAAGTGTTATTAATGCAGGAAGTGCTGCTACGCCTATAACTACTCCTTTAGGAAGTATAGATATATTTCCTGACGTAGATTATACTCAACCACTTACCACTAACATAACTTCAGGAGGCCAATTACTAACAGGCTCCTATCAATTTGCCTATAGACTAATTACAGAGGACGGAAAACAAACTTTAATATCTCCTCCTGGAAATTTAAATCATTTAGTTTTAGACCCTGATACTACAGCAGTTACTCCTTTATATATGGGAGACCCTCAAAGTACTAACACTTTTAAAAGTATAGAAATAACAATAGCTACTAGTGCTTATAATACTAGTTTTAAAAAAATAGAACTTATTGCTTTATTCTATGAAACTCTTTCAGGTACTCCAGAAATTACTTCAGTAGAAACAATTAATTTAGATAGTAGTGGAACTACTAAATTTATTTATACTGGAGCAGAAAACACTATTACTACAATTACTACTACAGAATTTGCTATTAAAGTATATCCTTTCAAAACAGTAAAAACAATGGTTCCTAAAGATAATTCTTTAGTAGTAGCTAATATTAAATCAAGTAGCTTTAATGTAAAAGATTTATTAGGACCGGGAGAAACATTAGATCTTAAAACTTATAGATATAATAATGCATTAACTCCTGTAATACCTCCAGGGCCTCCTGGAAGTGAAAATGTTGAATTTAATTTACAATATAATTTAGACAGACATTGGGAAGGCCTATGGCACGAAGAACAACAATTTAAATATCAGGCTAATGGTACTACTTTAGGAGGACAAGCTAATGGAGGTACTCCAAATCTAAAATATAAGTTTACAATTAATCGTCAAATTATTGATGACTATAATGGAGAAGAACTTGTAAAAGAAGCTGGATATGCTAGTTTAAATAACGGTAATCCTGAAACTATTAATTTAAATGATGGTTATAGTCATATTAATAAAAGTTTTACTTCACACGCATCTCCATATAAAAGCGGGTTAGTAAGAGGATACAAACGAGGAGAAACATATCGTTTTGGTATAGTATTTTATAATAAAAAAGGAGAAGCTTCTTTTGTAGAATATATAGGAGATATTAAATTTCCTGATATATCTGATGTAGATGACAGCACTACTGTTGTAGCTAATCAAGAAGGAGGAGCTGTTAATTTAGATTATTTTCCAGTAGCAGTAGATGGAGATACTTCAGATACTAGCACTCTATTTCATAATACTTATGGATGTGATTTAGGAATAGAAATGACTTTAGATTTTACTTCTTGTCCTATTTTATTATCTCAAATAGAGTCTTATCAAATAGTAAGAGTTCCTAGAACTAATAACGATAAACGTAGAGTACAATCTGGTATAGTAAAAAGTTTTACTGATTTTCCTATAGATACGCCTGCAGATACTGATGGTTATGATTTTCAAGTATCTGGAAATAATAATGTACTTCATATGTCAATAACTAGTAATAGTGCTGAAAACGGTGCTTGGGATACTTTAAATAATATTTATAACGAAGATAGAATAGCTAATACTACAGGAGGAGATTATAATGTAATGGGAAATTTTCTACAATTTTATTCTCCAGAAATTTCTTATGATTTTAATAAGTCTACAGCTTCAGGAGATTTAGGATTATTAATTACAGGAGTATATGATAGGATTCCTTACTTAGGAACTGGTAGCTATGATACAGGTGTTTCTATAACCAGTACTCCTTTAGGCAATGAATTAGGAGAAGAAATTTCAAAAAATTTTTATAAACCTAAACAAACTTCTCCTATTGCTAAAACTTCTTTAGGAGTATATAATGGAGGAGCAGGTCCTACTGATTATCCAATATCTTATAGAGGAATAGAATATTTTAAATTTGTAGATAGTCAAGTATTTACTACAGCAGAACGAATTGATGCAGGCATTACTACTGGTCAAGAAGCAATAGCTTTAAAAACATATGGACCTTTAGTAGATACTACAAATTCTCCTAATGTTAAATATTTAAGAAATGTAGTAGTAAATCTTGATTCTAGTGCTCCTTTTCCTCCAGCTGGTCCAGCAGGAACAAAGTTAAATAATCCTGGAAATGTAAGTGGAACTCGTTTAAGTAGAGGAGCTTCAGGATTAATAACAGCTATAACCAATATTAAAAATGATCCTTATACAGGAGCAGCTCCTAGTAAATACAGCACATCAACTACTTTTGATGTAAAAGCTTCTACAGTTCCAAGTCCTAATAGAATTGGTTATGTATATCCTCAAACTCCAGATCCTGCCCCAGGAGGTTTTTTAAGACAAAGCCCTGTAGTAGATTTAATATCATTTAAAAGAGAAATTTATGGAGGATATTCTCAATCAGCTTTAGAAAATAATATTTTCTTTCCTTGTTCTCCTGTTATAGATAAAGCACAATTAAATCCTAAAGTTTTTGGAGGAGATACTTTTGTAAGTATGTTTAATTTGCAAGATATAAGTATTTTATTAGATCCTGCTCCTTTTAGTGGTGCTGCTACTGCTATGAAATTTAGATCACAAAATGCATCTACAAGAACACTTCCTGTAGAAACACAAGTAAATACTGATTTAGCATATGGAGCAACTTATAAAACAAACAGTGAGCAATATTGGGTAGTAGGAGGGTTAACAGAAATAAGAGGATATTTAAGACAAGAAGAACAAAATTTAAGTAATGTTGGAGGAAGTACTACTAATGCTAAAATATTAAATGCTTATAAAGATGCTTACAATCCTGTATATTCTATAGAAACTAATTCTTCGGGAATAGGATTTTTTGTAAAACCTGATACTATTGCTAGTGGAACTAAAACAGTTACTGATGATATTAGAGGGTATCTTTCTGATGTAAAAATAAATGGAGAGTTTCTTGACTCTTGGACAATCTTTCGTTCTAATAATTATTACGATGTTGAAGCAGACCACGGTCCTATTAATAAAATAGTAAACTGGAAAGATGAAGTATATTTCTTTCAAGATAATGGTGTAGGAGCTTATAGCATTAATCCTAGAGCTGTTACTACAACTACTGATGGTATACCTACAGAATTAGGTTCAGGACAAGGATTTGCACACCACCAATACCTTAGCACAGAAAATGGTTCTATACACCAATGGGGAGTAAAAACTACTGATACGGGTATTTATTATTACGATGCTACTCACAGTAAAATATTTAGAGTAGGAGAAGGCAATAATCCTTTATCAGAAATAAAAGGAATGCATTCATTTTTAAATACAATGAATGGTGATGTGCTTCTTAGAAAAGAGAATGGAGGAGATAATCCTATCTTAGGCAAAGGAATTACAATGGCCAGAGACATGATAAACGATGAAGTGCTTTTTAGTTTTCACGGTAGATTTACTTTAAGGCTAGTAGACAATAGAGCTTTTACTTATTATCCTGGAGAATATGTTTATTATATTTCAGGCCCTGATACTTTTTATTTTGAAGTTAATACTGGATTTAAAACTACTACAGATTTTTTAGATAATATAGCAAAAGTATCTGCTAACTGTAAATAAATAACAATCGTAG
>UEXM01000711.1_pt1 | contig 33041 bp, 48 predicted proteins | sample 1796661 | NCBI WGS metagenome assembly UEXM01 (sample SAMEA4772469, study PRJEB27181) | metagenome
TATAAATCCTGGAATCCTTAAATGGAAATTAAACCAGGATCATATGAATCTTTTATGGTCTTACATTAAAAAACCCACTACTAATGGTGCATGGGTGTTTGATAATAATAATAAAGTTATTGAAAGAACTCCATATCAAGAGTGGGCACTTGATGATAGTAGCAAAGTTTTTCAAACAGAAATACTATCACCAGCAATTAAGTATTATGTAGATTTTTGGGGATACCCGATGACTGCCAGAAATAGTCATCATCCAGTCCCAATTATGAATCGAATTTGGTGTAGAATTTCTGGTAAGGGAGAATATCAACCACTTCATAGTCATCAATCTATTTGGACATTTATTATCTGGATGAATATTCCATTCGAGCATGAAGAAGAGGAATCTGGAGATGCAATAGAATTGTATCCACAAGCAGGTAATGTTGCTATTAATTATATAGATTCTATTGGGAGAATTCAAGAACAACCATTTAGATTGGGTAAAAAGGATGAAGGAACTATACTTTTATTTCCAGGAGATTTAAAACATGTGGTTTATCCCCACCATACAACTGATGAATATAGAATTAGTATTGCAGGTGATATTGTAATTGATAGTTTAACTTATGGTGAACAGATGCCTGTTTACCGAAAAAATGATTATGAATTTTGCAACTTTCGCTAAGAGTGATTATGGAATTAAAGGACTGGTTAAATTCAATCAATTTTACAAAAGAAGATTTGTCTGAAAACATCTCTTCGTACCCTCCATTTATTGTAAATAAATGTTTGTCTGGTCATCTTGATGGAGTTCTTTTTGCAAATGAGATGAATAAAAACTCTCATTTGGATAAAGACATGCAATATGCGTTCTTTATAAATACTCTGAGGAAGCGTAAGAGATTCTCTCCCTGGCTCCGAAAAGATAAAATTGATAATCTTGATCTTGTAAAACAATACTATGGTTATAGTAATGAGAAAGCAAGTCAAGCTTTGAGAATTTTGTCGAAGGAACAACTCGATTACATTAAACAAAGACTTGACATTGGTGGAACATGACAAACACTATTGAACCCCAGGTAAACTGGAAACCCGAGATGATGGTAGAAGTTATGCTCAATGAACCAGATGATTTTTTGAAGGTTCGTGAGACTCTAACTCGCATTGGTGTTGCCTCTAGAAAGGAAAAGAAACTCTATCAATCTTGCCATATTCTACATAAGCAGGGTAGATATTATATTACACATTTTAAAGAACTCTTTGCTCTGGATGGTAAGCACGCTAATCTTACCATTAATGATGTGCAAAGAAGAAATAGAATTACTAGACTATTGTCTGACTGGGGTTTAATTAGTATTGTTAATGACGAATCTATTTTAGATATTGCTCCTTTAAATCAAATTAAAGTTTTATCTTACAAGGATAAGACTGAGTGGGTCTTAGAGCAAAAATATAATATTGGATCCAAAAAGAAAGTAGAGCAAACAGAATAGTGGATGAAAGAGAATCTGAGTACGACGAGTACGATTATCAACTGTTTTTGAAAATAGAAGATGTTCGTATAATGTATGATCATGTCTGCTATTCAATAAAAATGTGGCCAGGTTCTCCTGCAAGACCAGTTGAAGAGCAAGTATATCTTGATAAACTTAAAACACAATTATTTGCTATGATTGCTGATTACAATTTTGAGAACGGTTAGTTCTGTAGAATTGTTCGGTAATTACTGCTAATTGGTTTTATCTTTTAATATAAATAGTAAAGGATGCCTTCGGGGTCCACACAATACAAACTCGCTTATTAAAGGAGCTAAAACCATGGGTAATCTCATGAGATATTCTGCTGCAGATCTTCCACAACTTTTGGATAGAATCAATCGCAACAGCATTGGAATGGATGAGTATTTTGATCGTCTTTTTAACGTTCATGAAACATCTACCAATTATCCACCATATAACTTGATTCAGGTTAGCAATGTAGAATCACGTTTAGAAATTGCGCTTGCTGGATTTAAAAAAGAAGAAGTTAATGTTTACAAAGAATACGGAAAACTTTTTGTTGAAGGACAAAAAGAAACTGCAGGAGATACCAACTACGTCCATAGAGGAATGGCTCAACGATCTTTCACCAGATCATGGACGCTCAGTGATGATACGGAAATTAGATCAGTTACTTTTGAGGATGGGTTATTGAGTATTGAACTTGGTAAAATAGTTCCAGAACATCATGTTCGTAAAGACTATCTTTAAGTAAAAACAATTAAGTTTAGATTATAAATACTGGTGGGGCATACCCAAATATCGTCACCGCACGGGCGGGGTTGGTCAGAATCAACCCTTGCCCATTTTTATTTTTTGTGTTAAAGTAGGTAGTAAAGCATCTTATTATGACTGTTAAATTAGCCGTTGTGAAGACGGGAGAACAAATCATTACTGACGTTGAAGAGATGACCTTGGATGATAAGGTTGTTGGTTATTTCTTCAATAAACCATGTATTGTTAATACGGGCAAACCAGAAAAAAATAAAGAAACTGGAAGGACTTCTTTTGACATTAGTCTTAGTCCTTGGATTGCTCTTGGCAAAGGATATAAATTTCCAGTTCCTCTAGACTGGTTGGTAACCTTTGTGGATCCAGTAGAAGAACTTAATAACATGTATCTCGTAGATATTATGGGTCAAGAACTCGAAGATCAAAGTCAATCAATTATTGTTACCGATGGATGTGAGGATTGCTGATATGGAACCTAAAATCATTATTTTTCAAACTGGTGGAACTCTGATCGCTGTATTAGAAGAAGCACCATCTGCTGATATTGGCGAACCCGATTGCATTTTGGTAAGCCCATTTAATATCATGCCTGACGGAACTCTTCAACCTTGGTTGGGTGATCTTACCTCAGACAACAAATTCAAGATTCATTCTGATAAAATCTTGACCATCGCTGAACCAACTGCTAAAATCAAAGAACTATACAGCACTTTGACTAAGTGAGATTCTACACAAACGTCCAGATGATCGGGGATCAATTTCTCGTCCGAGGATATGAAGATGGTAAGAACTTCATGATCCGAGAGAAATATTCTCCGACTCTTTTTGTTCCTTCTAAAAAGAAGACATATTATCGGACGTTGACTGGAGAATACGTTGAACCAATTAAACCTGGTGGTGTTCGTGATTGTAGAGAATTTATCAAGAAGTATGATGGTGTAGAGAATTTTAATATCTATGGTAATGAGAGATATGTATATCAATATATCTCCGACAATTATAGAGAAGATGAAATTAAGTTTGATATTAGTAAAATTAAACTTACAACAATTGATATTGAGGTTGCGTCTGAAAATGGATTCCCTGATGTAGAATCTGCTGCAGAAGAAGTTCTTCTAATTACTCTTCAAGATTATACAACAAAAGAAATTATTACTTGGGGTAAGGGACCATTCAAACTAAAGCAAGGTAATCATTACTATAAGCAATTTAACAATGAATATGATCTACTGAATGATTTTATTGCATGGTGGATTGAAAATACTCCTGAAGTTGTTACTGGGTGGAATAGTAAATTATATGATATTCCGTATCTAGTGCGACGTATTGATAGGATTCTTGGTGAGAAGTTGATGAAAAGACTTTCTCCTTGGGGTCTAGTTAGTGAGGATGAAACTTATATTGCTGGAAGAAAGCATATATCATATGATATTGGTGGGATATCTCAACTAGATTACCTTGATCTTTATAAGAAGTTTACGTACAAAGCGCAAGAGTCCTATCGATTGGATTACATTGCGAGTGTGGAACTTGGGCAGAAAAAACTTGATCACTCTGAGTTTGATACGTTCAAAGACTTCTATACTAATGGGTGGCAGAAGTTTGTAGAATACAACATCATTGACGTGGAACTTGTTGACCGAATGGAAGACAAGATGAAGTTGATTGAACTTGCATTGACTCTTGCGTATGACGCTAAGGTCAATTATGAAGATGTGTTTTACCAAGTGCGTATGTGGGACACAATAATTTATAATTATCTTAAGGATAAAGGAATAGTTATTCCTCCCAAGATTAAATCTGACAAAAATGAAAAGTATGCGGGGGCATATGTCAAAGAACCGATTCCTGGAAAGTATGATTGGGTTGTCTCTTTTGACCTTAACAGTCTGTACCCTCATCTCATTATGCAGTACAACATCTCCCCAGAGACCTTACAAGATACTAGACATTCTTCAGCTACGGTAGATAAGATATTGAACAAAGATATTGACTTCTCTGGATATGAAGATTTTGCTGTGTGTGCAAATGGGTCAATGTATAGGAAAGATGTTAGAGGATTTCTTCCTGAACTGATGGATAAGATTTACAAAGATAGAACTGTATTTAAGAAGAAGATGATTGCTGCTAAGCAGCAGTATGAAAAAACTCCAACAAAAGTACTGGAGAAGGAAATTGCTAGATGTAATAATATTCAAATGGCACGTAAGATTCAACTCAATAGTGCTTATGGTGCTATTGGAAATCAGTACTTTAGATATTATAAACTTGCTAATGCAGAAGCAATTACTTTATCTGGTCAGGTATCAATTCGCTGGATTGAAAATAAAGTAAATGGATATTTGAATAAACTACTATCAACTGATGGAGTAGACTATGTTATTGCATCTGATACTGATTCTATCTATTTGAATATGGGTCCTCTTGTGGATAAATTTTTTGTTGCTAAGTCTGCAGATAAGAGTGCCATTGTAAATATTCTAAATTCGATTTGTGAAGATAAACTCGAACCTTTTATCGACACTTCATATCAAGAACTTGCTGATTACGTATCTGCATACGATCAAAAGATGCAAATGAAGCGCGAGAATATTGCTGAACGTGGTATCTGGACTGCGAAGAAGCGATATATTCTTAACGTATGGGATAGTGAAGGTGTTCGATATGAAGAACCTAAATTGAAGATGATGGGTATTGAAGCAGTTAAATCTTCAACACCCGCACCTTGTCGAACTATGATTAAGGATGGTCTTAAATTGATGATGAATGGTACAGAAGAAGATGTAATTAACTTTATTGATAAGTGTAGAGAAGATTTTAAGAAACTTCCACCAGAACAAATATCTTTTCCAAGATCTGTTTCTAATGTTCGTAAGTATGCTGATAGCACAAGAATTTATAGTAAGGGAACACCTATTCATGTTCGTGGTGCTTTATTGTATAATCATCAAATAAAGGAGAAGAAATTGATTAATAAATACTCACTCATTCAAAATGGGGAGAAGATCAAGTTCTGTTATTTGAAGGAACCAAACCCTTTACATGAAAATGTAATATCCTTCATTCAAGAATTTCCAAGAGAACTTGAACTTGACAAGTACCTTGACTACAACCTACAATTTGAAAAGAGTTTTGTCGAACCTCTTAAAACTATTCTCAACGCTATTGGTTGGAGTGTTGAGAAAACTGTAAACCTAGAACTATTTTTTTCCTGATGGACCTTCCTATTACCGACAAAGAACTTGACACTATTGTCAGTGCTCTTCGTCTTGGTGGAGATACTTCTCTCTATCAAAAATTGAAAACTGTAAAAGAGATTCGTGAGGAAAATCCTGACGGTTCTTATAAAAGAATTCTTCGTGAAAAATACGGGATGGTTGCTTGATGATTAAAATAAATTACTATATTGAAGGGTTTCCAAACTCAAAATTATTTAAGTTTTTTAAAACTGAAGATCAAGTAGAGATGTTTAAATATCAAAACCCACATTATATTTTTGAATGACTTATGGATTTTTTAAAAGAGATTGTAAAAGAGATTGGAGATGACTTTACCAAACTGGCAGCGGACATCGACGAAACCGAAACTTACGTGGACACAGGTTCGTACATCTTTAACGGAGTTGTATCAGGTAGTATATTTGGTGGTGTATCTGGGAATAAGATTACTGCCATTGCTGGGGAGTCTAGTACTGGAAAAACTTTTTTCAGTCTCGCCGTTGTCAAGAACTTCTTGGATTCTAATCCTGATGGGTATTGTCTATATTTTGACACTGAAGCCGCTGTTAATAAGTCTCTACTCGCAAGTCGTGGGATCGATCTGAGTCGTCTTGTTGTAGTGAATGTGGTTACGGTCGAAGAGTTCCGTAGCAAGGCACTCAAGGCAGTAGACATGTACCTCAAAACGCCTGAGGGGGACCGTAAACCATGTATGTTTGTGTTAGACTCTTTGGGAATGCTATCCACTGAGAAAGAGATTACTGATGCTCTTAATGAAAAGCAAGTTCGGGACATGACTAAATCGCAACTTATTAAAGGTGCATTTAGGATGCTGACTTTAAAACTTGGTCAAGCAAACATTCCTATGATTGTCACTAACCATACTTATGATGTTATTGGTTCTTACGTTCCTACTAAAGAGATGGGTGGGGGTTCTGGTCTTAAATATGCTGCTTCTACTATCATCTATCTTAGTAAGAAAAAGGAGAAGGATGGGACAGAAGTCATTGGAAATATTATCAAAGCAAAGACTGCTAAATCACGTTTAAGTAAGGAGAATAAGACAGTTGAAATACGTCTATATTATGATGAGCGTGGTCTTGATCGATATTATGGTCTTCTTGAACTCGGTGAGATTGGCGGACTTTGGAAGAACGTTGCTGGTCGATATGAGATGACTGTTGGGGGAGAAACTAAAAAGGTATACGCTAAGGCGATTCTTAAAGATCCAGAGGTTTACTTTACCTCTGAAGTTATGGAGAAACTTGACGAGATTGCTCGTGAAGAATTTAGTTACGGAACCTGAGAAGATTAACCAACACACATTATGGACACCATTGAGACCACAATTTTAAAAAATCTTCTGTTCAACGAAGAGTTCTCTAGAAAAGTAATTCCTTTTATTAAGGAAGAATACTTTCAGGAACCCACTCAAAAAATTACATATGAAGAAATCACGTCTTTTATTGGGCAGTATAATTCTCAAATTACCGTAGAAGCATTGTTGATTGAAGTATCTAATCGTAGAGATTTAAATGATGAGACTTTAAAACAACTTCAAATGTTGATTACCAACTTGGAGGAAAGTCCTGTTGATCAGCAGTGGTTGCTTGATACTACAGAAAAATGGTGTAGGGATAGGGCAATTTATTTGGCATTGATGGATTCTATTAGTATTGCTGATGGAAATGATGAGATGAAAAGTAGGGATGCAATTCCTAATATACTTAGTCAAGCATTGGCAGTTTCATTTGACAATAATATTGGTCATGATTATTTTGAAAATGCTGATGAACGATTTGATTTTTATCATCAGAAGCACGATAGAATACCTTTTGACTTAGAATACTTTAATAAGATTACTAAAGGTGGTCTTGTTAGTAAAAGTCTTAATATAGCTCTAGCTGGAACTGGTGTTGGCAAGTCTTTGTTCATGTGTCATATGGCTAGTTCTTGTCTTCTTGCTGGTAAAAATGTATTGTACATTACTATGGAGATGGCAGAAGAAAAGATTGCTGAGCGCATTGACGCCAATCTTCTTAATGTGCCAATTCAAGAGATTTCTGAACTTCCTAAGTCAATGTTTGATAACAAAGTTGAGAATCTTGCGAAAAAAACTCAGGGATCTCTTATAATTAAGGAATACCCAACTGCGAGCGCACATAGTGGACATTTTGAAGCATTGCTTGCAGAACTTGCACTTAAGAAATCATTTAAGCCTGATATTATTTTCATTGATTACCTTAATATATGTGCTTCCAGCAGGTATCGCGGAAACAGCAATGTCAATTCATATTCATATATCAAATCAATTGCTGAAGAACTTAGAGGATTGGCTGTCGAAGCAAACGTCCCTATCGTTTCTGCCACGCAGACCACTCGTTCTGGTTATGGTAGCTCTGATGTTGACCTTACTGACACTTCTGAGTCCTTTGGTCTCCCTGCTACTGCTGATCTTATGTTTGCCCTTATTTCTACAGATGAGCTCGAAGGGCTTGGACAAATTATGGTGAAGCAACTGAAGAATAGGTACAATGATCCCACAGTCAACAAACGCTTTATTGTTGGGATCGATCGTGCTAAAATGAGATTGTACGATTGTGAACAATCTGCTCAAGAAGATGTTCTTAACAATGGGGGAGAGTATGAGTTTGATGATGGAGACTCTGATAAAAAACAAAATAGAAAAGAAAAGTTTGGGACCTTTAAATTTGATTAACATGAAGAACGTTGGAGCAGATCTGATCGGTGATTTCACTGATATTGATTATCCTGCACGAAGGCAGTTTCCTAGTGATGATATAGTAAATCGATGGAAAAGTATTGGGCATAATTATGTCAATTATACTGGTCTTCTTAGGGAAGAGTATCGTGGTGTTCCCGATTGGTGCCATGACATTGTAAGTAAATTTAAGACCAAGCATATACCTATTGGAGATAAGTGGTATTTTTTGCAGGATACTTCATTGTCTCTTTATAAGATGCCTCCTGGAACAATCATGCCAGAGCATGAAGATACTTATCCTAGATTCCGAGAGATTTATGGTGAATCTAATGTTGATATGATCTGTAGAATTTTAATATTCCTGGATGACTGGAAGACTGGACATTATTTTGAATTGGATAGAGAACCTTATGTAAAATGGTCAAAGGGTGATTACCTTTGGTGGCGTGGAGATACTAGTCATCTTGCAGCAAATCTTGGAATTGAAGATAGATATACTATGCAAATTACATCAACTTTATCAACATGGAAAAAAGAGATGCAGTAATCGATGACCTTGTTGACAACTATGGAGAATATTGTTCTTCTTTTACATTTAACTTTAGGGATAAATGTGAAGAAGATGACATCCATAAAGAGGGGTTTGTAAATTGCTATTGGAATCCTACTAGCAAATTAGTCTATATGCACATTGATAAGTGTGGTAGCACGTCAGTTTCAACTGCACTAAGATATTCAAAGATAAAGTTTTTCTCTCTTGAGAAAATGACTCGTAAATATGTTCCTAATGAACTAGCAAAATTCTTGGTTAAGGATCATATATTTTTTGCAATAACCAGAGATCCAGTTCAAAGATGGATCTCTGGTCTTAATGAATTTATTTGTAGATTTGAACCTGATTTTGATTGGGTTGTTGATCAAGTAAAGAATAAGAAATATATATTTGATGAGCATACTGGACCACAAACATCTTTTTTAAAATTGTGTACTGATAATAATGCTAACTTGAAGTTGATAAAGTTGGATAGTAAGTTATCTCCAAAAGTTAATTTGTTTATTAAAAAAAATTTATGTAAGGAAGACTTGGAAAGATATGAACCCTTTTTGATTGATCACTTAAGAAATTCTAAAGACTTCCATCCAAATTATAGACCATTGTGTGCTAAAATATATAAAGATTACATAGAGTCTGACAAAGAAGAGTTTGACAAACTTTATCGAGGAGATTATGAATTGTACGCAAAAGGTATCTGACCCCTTTCATGCCGTCGAGAGTTTTGAAGATACGATAGCGAAATTTTATGGTGCAAAGTATGGAGTTGCTACTGATTGTTGCACCCATGCAATTGAATTGTGTTTGAGGTATGAAGGATACGATAGAATAACATTACCAGAACGTACCTACATCTCTATTCCAATGACCTGCGAGAAGATTGGTCTTGATTGGAGATTTGATAATATTCGGTGGTATGATCAATATCATCTTGGCGGTACTAATATTATTGATGGTGCAGTTTTGTGGAGACCAAATTCATATGTCTCTGGAACTTATCTGTGTTTGAGTTTTCAATATCGGAAGCATCTCTCTTTAGGTAGAGGTGGAATGATTTTGACCGATGATGAATATGCTGCAGAACAGTTGCGAATGATGGCATATGATGGACGTAAAAAGTATGTTCCTTGGGGTGATCAAGACATTAGTGTGATGGGATATCATTATTATATGACTCCAGAGACTGCGAAGATGGGACTTGATGTATTTGAAGAAGTGAAGGATGCATTCCCTCTTGCGATGAGTTATAAGGATTATCCACACCTTCCTAATATGGAGATATTTAAATGAATAAGTTAAAAGGTCTTCCTCCAATATTTTATTTAAATTTGGATCACAGAACTGATAGAAAAGAGCACATAGAGAATCAGTTTAAAAAGTGGGATATCACAGACTACACACGTTGGTCGGCATCAACTTTTGATTCAAAAAAAGTTGATCAGTGGGGACAGAGGTTGGATCAGATGTTACTCGCTCCATCTGATGCATCTATTCTTATGAATGAATGGCATCTATTAATTGAGTGGTACAATTCTGGAATGTCAGAATATTGTATGGTTGTTCAAGATGATCTATGTTTTGATCTTGTTGAACATTGGCCTTTTAACTGGGAGGATGTTATGAAATCACTTCCATATAATTGGGACATAGTTCAATTTTATTACTGCCATGATTGGGAATTAATGATGCATCTTCATCCCAGAACTTGGCACAGTTCTTCTGCAGCATGTTTTATGGTAAATAGATTCTTTGTTGAGAAGTTAATTAAAATTCATGTTAATCCTGATGGAACTATTAGGACAAATCAATCTTTGCATGATTTGGAAGTTCCTAGGGAATCCTATAGTAGCGATGATTTTCTTCTTTATCAGATTGCTAAATCTTACACTATTCCACTATTGACTTTAGATCCTAAATTGGCGGTAGCACAGGATAATAATCAATCTAGCAATTCAAATGCTGAAGATTATAATCCAGTTATTGCAGTATATCATAATAAGATTTATGATATACTTTCAACTACTTGTACAAAACAGTGGTGGGAAACTCAGAGTTCTAATTTCACTGCAGATGATATTTTGAGTTGGGGCAAACCTGTTCATAAAAAAATGAAAATGTTATTGCCACAGTACGATAAGATAGGTTAAAATATATGGAATTTAGTGTATCTTCAAAATTGAATGACATGCCCACTATAATATATCGGGCATCTTCTGAAAATCCACCTATAGAGCAAGAACTTTCTTCTTGGGGAATAACTAACCATAGAAAGCATTGTGACAAGTACAGTCCGCAAAGATATAAAGATTGGAAACATTTGCTTCTTGATAGTGGTTTGATGCAAACTCCTTTGGAACTATCGTATTCAATTAATATTATTGATGCTATTGTTGATTGGTATGATAATACTGATGATGAGATTTGTATTGTTGCTGATGAAAATGTTACGTTTAAGAATGCAAAAAATTGGCAATTTGACTGGACTTTTTTAATGCAGCAACTTCCATATAATTGGGATTGTATACAGTTGTTTGTATATTGTTCAGAGTCTCTGAAGATGCATATGCATCCTTGGATAAAATCTAATATGGGTCAACAGTGTTTTATGATCACTAGATATTTTGCTAAGAGATTAAAACATTTTCACTACATAGATGGGAAGTTTAAACTTTATTATGATACTCCAGATAAATCTATACCTATAGATTCTTATGGATCTATAGATACATTTTTTTATGACTTGGGAATTACTTATACTTTTCCTGTGTTTTCATTAATAAAAAATAGTACTTCATCGTATTTACCTGAGATGTGTTCTGAAGGTATTGATTATTGGTGGGAGGATAAGGCACCTTTATATTCTAATTTTGAATTATTTAATTATAATAAGGGTGATGATGAATGGAAAATGGATCAATACTTTGATGTGGATTCATCTAAAAATAAAGTATACATGGATGAGAGGAGGCCAAGACTAATATGGATTTGAGTAACAAGTTAGACGGTATGCCAACCGTCAATTATTTTAATCTTGATAATAGAGTTGATCGTAAAGAATGGATGGTTGGTCAATTTAAAAAGTATGGGATTAAGTATAATAGAGTATCAGGAACGAAATACCTTGCTTCCGAAAATGCTAGATGGAAGCACTTGATTGCAGATGGTGAAGATTACAAACTGCTTGTACCTATTGCGGCAAATGCAATCACCCATCTTGATTTTTTAAAACGATGGTATTCCGAAACTACTGAACCATATGTCCTTCTTATGGAAGATGACTATGATCTTGGATTGATTCCATATTGGCATTTTGATTGGAATTATATGATGGAGCGTATTCCATATGATTGGGATTGTATTCATATGGGATATGAAAATCCAGATGGTCTTTTATTTCATCTCCATCCTATCGAGGCTGCTCATGATTTTGGACCAGTTCTTTTAAAAAGAGAATATGTTGAAAAGTTGTTGGATCTGCATTGTGTTGGAGAACAGTATAAATTGGTTCATACTGTTGCAGATATTGCTTGGAATCGACAAACGGATGTTGCTGGATCTGGTACAGTAGACTATTTTATGGTTCACAGTGGAAGAACATATTGTTTACCTTTAATTACTATCAATGCTAATTTTGGTAGTTTTGAAAATAATAGTATAATTCAAAGATACTATAGACAAGAAGGTGATATAATTGCTAGGAATACGTATTACTATTGGTGGCAGCATGAGAAAAGTAAATTTACTTTAGATGACTTTTTTAGTTTTGGTGGTAAAGTGCATGAATCTATGAGATTAAAACCTCAGAAGTTCAGGTCTTATGATTTGACGGGTAAACAATATGAGCAGTATGGAGAATCCTACCTTGATTATTATAGAAGGTAATAAATATACTTACGGAGGAAATTGATTATCATGGAATTGAAAGACACGGTAAAGGGGATGCCGAAAGTTTATTATTTTAATTCGGAGCAATCTGAAGTTACTAATGAACATATGAAAAGAAACCTAACAAGTTTAGGATTAGAACACCAGAGAATAATTACATCCAACTATAATAAAGAAAACGTAAAGCAGTGGGTTGGTAAATTAATTGATGCTAAAAATTATAAACTACCCGTAGTAACTGCTGGATATTCTATATCTGTACTGGAATTTTTAAAGCATTGGTATGAAAGTACTGAAGAAGAAACCTTGATTCTTAGTAGAGATACTATTGACTTTGGGATTATAAAATATTGGCCGTTTACTTGGGATGAGTTGCGTCAAAAAATTCCTTATGATTGGGATTGTTTCTTGATGGGATTTGAAAGTACAACTCAAATACCATGCTATCTTCATCCAATCATTCCTGGACATAATTTTGGAATGGCAGTTCTGAATAGAAGATATGTTAAAAAACTAATAAAACTTCATTGTGTTGGTGATAAGTATAGACTAGTAAACAAGATTGCTGATAAAAATTTTGGTGGTCAATCTGGAACAGTAGACTATTTTATTGGGCATTGTGGTAAAACATATTGTATGCCATTGTTCCCAACTCATACTGATTTTGTTAAAAAGAAAACTAAAAAATATGTATTGGCAAAGGCATGTAGGTTGGCATATTATCAGTGGTGGAGAACTGATGAAAGTTTAGAAATTCTTGGTCATTATAATAGATATACTATGGATGAATTACTTACTTATGGTAAAGCAAATGATATTGGTATGATAAAAAATATCCCTACAGCTCAATTATTTGCTGTATTTAAATGAACTTTACCAAAAAGTTGAAGGGATTTCCAACAGTTCGTTATGTTAATTTGGACTGCAGAACTGATCGCCGTGAGTACATGGAGAATCAGTTTGATATGATGAAGATAAACTTTCAAAGAGTATCAGCATCCAAGTTTTCTGCATCTACTATGAGTGAATGGGCTTCCGAGTATGTTGATGGTCCTGTTCCCAAAATTCCATCATATGCTTTAGGCAATTCTTTAACTCATCTTGAAATTATTAAAGAATGGGTCACTAATACATCTGAAGAATATCTTTTATTGATGGAAGATGATTATGATTTGACCTTATTTCAATATTGGAATTTTGATTGGGAATATTTAATGAATCGTGTTCCCTACGATTGGGACTGTATTCAACTAGGATATGAATCTGATGAGTTCTTGGCATTCTTTTTGCATCCTAAACTTAGGCATACTTACTTTGGTCCAGTTTTGTTGACTAGAGACTATGCTGAGAAGATATTAGAACTTCATACCTCAGGCGATAAGTATTGTTTTGATAAAGTTTTAGGTTCTAAAAAATTTAAAAACTACGGCACAACAGTAGATTACTTTATTGCACATACTGGTAGAACTTATTGTATACCTTTAATTACTACAAACGTTGATTCTCCAAGCACCGAGTACGGTATTAATATCTCTAGACCACACCATCAAAAATCTAAGTATGCTTATTACTATTGGTGGATGAAAAAACATTTGACATTTACGTTGGATGAATTTTTTACCTATGGTAAACCAAACGATAACAAAATGATAATTAGCACGAGCGGTTGATATGAATTCTACTAATGAATGGGATAAGTTAAAAAAAGTAATAGTTGGCGTTGCTGATCATGCGGTTATTCCTGAGATGGATAAAAGTCTCAGGACTATAAATTATGCTGGTGACCAAGATGTATCTTCTGTAAAAGTTGGACCATACCCACAAAAAGTTATTGATGAAGCAAATGAGGATTTGGAAACCTTTTGTGATTTTTTGAGGGAAGAAAATGTTGAGGTTTTGAGACCAAAAAGAGAAGTTACAACTTATTATAATTACTGCCCTAGAGATAGTGTTTTTGTTCATGGTGACTTTGCTCTAGCAACTCCACAACCACTTAGATCTAGATCTGGTAATTGGAGATCTTTTGGACATCACATTGACTCAGTTTGTGAAGTACCTTGCTCATATCATGATGGACTTTACAATGAAGACTGTGTTGGTGATCCCTCTGTATTGGCACTGACCGAGTTAACACCCGCGTTTGATGCTGCAAATTGCATTCGTGCCAATGATGAGATATTGTATTTGATATCTAATAGTGGTAATAGGCAGGGTGCAACTCTTCTGCAAGATATGCTGGGCACTCGCGCAACAGTTCGTGTAGTTAAAGATATATACACCTATGTCCATATTGACACAACTGTGACATTTCTTAGGGAAGGATTGCTAATGGTCAATCCCAATAGAGTGAAGAGTCGGAATGATTTGCCGTATCCATTTAATACTTGGACAATGATTAGAGCACCAGATCCAATTGACATTGGTTATTATCCAGGATATAATAATGCATCAGAGTGGTGTAATATGAATTTGTTCAGCATATCACCAGATCTGGTTGCTCTTGAAGAAAATCAACATCCAACCAGACAAATTTTGGAAACTTATGGCATAGAATGTGCTATGCTTCCTATGAGGCACCAAAGAACTTTAAGTGGTGGATTTCACTGCGTAACTTTAGATTTGGAGAGAGGATGAAAGTAGGAATTATTGGTACAGGTAAATTGGGTGGTCCTGTTTCTGAAGTATTTGCTGATGCTGGACATGAAGTTTTTGCCTATGATATTGCTGGTGGAAAAAATATATCCTCTGGAAAAACTGAAGGTGGTGGATTTAGGAAGTATTACAAAAGCATTAAAACTGTTGTACAAAAATCGTCAATAGTATTTGTTGCAGTCCCTACCCCACATGAAGAAGAGTATGGGGGTAGTTCTCCCTCTATGCATTTGGAACCAAAAGATTTTGATTATAGTATTGTAAAGAAAGTCTTATCAGAAATTAATCAGTATGCATCTTCACATCAACAGGTAGTTCTTATTTCTACAGTTCTTCCTGGAACTGTGAGAGAACAATTATTGCCTTTGGTTCAAAATTGTTCTCTTGTTTATAACCCATATCTTATCGCTATGGGTACTGTTAAAGAGGATTTTAAGAATCCTGAAATGATTATGGTAGGAACTGAGAATGGTCTCACTTTAGGCAGTCCAGAACTTAGGACCTTAATTAAATTTTATTTGAGTTGTACTGACATTATTAAACCTGGTGTTAATAAAAGTGAAAAAGATCCTCAGTTTTTGAGTAAGTGGGTTCTCGGAACATATGAGGAAGTAGAATGTATAAAGGTTTTTTATAATACTTTTATAAGTACAAAGATATCTTTTGTTAACATGATACAAGATGTTGCAGAGAGGCAGGGTAATATTGATGTTGATATTGTTACCGATGCTTTAACTAGTGCTTCTACTAGGATCATAAGTCCAGCATATATGAAGGCTGGGATGGGTGATGGTGGTGCTTGTCATCCCAGAGATAATATTGCCCTCAGATATTTGTCTCAGAAACTTGATCTTGGTTATGATATCTTTGAATCTGTAATGAAATCTAGGGAGCAGCAAGCAAAAAATCTTGCTGAGTTTTTAGTTAAACTTTCTGATACTTGTAGAACTCCTATCGTTATTCATGGTAAGGCATATAAACCAAAAGTATCTTATGTTGATGGTAGTTATAGTCTTTTAGTTGGTCATTATATTGAACAACTTGGAGAAAAAGTTAGATATGTTGATCCATATACTGGAGATAAGTGGAGTGGTCCAGCAATCTTTTTACTTGCCCATAGCGTGAGTACTACTTATAGGTATTGGGAAGATCAAAACACTGGTGATGAAGTATATTGTGACTTCCCATTCGGTAGTGTTATTGTTGATCCATGGAGAAAGTTTAAAGCACCTAACGATGAACCATTAGAAGTTATTTACTACGGCAATACCAGAGGTAAATCGGAACATGATTCCAAAGGTAAGTAGACAATTGCATTAATCTAAAGTAAAATATTAAAAACAATTTTTAAACTATGTCTAACATTGATACTCAAAAGTACGTTGACTTTGTAAAGGAGACTACTAGTGCTCCTAGTTTGGATTATCATGTTCTCGCTTCTCGTTTAAGTGAACTAGAAGCAAGTGGTGCTAACGTTACTCAAATGATGACAGCAGCATTTGGACTCTCTGCAGAAGCAGGTGAGTTTACTGAGGTTGTAAAGAAAATTGTCTTTCAGGGAAAACCATACACTGAAGAAAATATCTTTCATATGAAGCGTGAACTTGGTGACATTATGTGGTATCTTGCTCAAGCATGTATGGCTCTTGATATTAGTATTGATGAAGTTATTCAAATGAATTTTGATAAACTTAGTTCTCGTTATCCTGAAGGTTCTTTTAGTATTGATCGTTCTGAGAATCGTGAGCAAGGAGATGTCTAATGTTCATTGACTATCAAAATATTTCCAATAAACTTATTTTATTGAATACTTATTTTGATAGTATTCAAACTGAATATAGGGATAATTTTAATGGTCTTGAGTTTAGGGATTTTACTGAAGAGCAGGCAAAACATATAAAAGATACTGGGAGTGGATATCCAATAGGATATGAAAGTTACTTCTCTGGTAAACGTAGAGTGGAGGGTAAGTCTGGATGGCATATCGCTCCACTTTTTGCTGAAAATAATTTATATTATTTGAATACACAATTACTACCAGTCCTTACTGAAGTGTTAGCACAAATTGGCATGACTACAGTATGTGCTATTAATGTTTTAGATCCTATGCAATCTTTGGAATGGCATATTGACAGCGATTATATACCAGGAGTAAAGTTGTATAGAATTATGTGGGGTTTGGAATGTGGCGATCAAAAGTCGGTCATACAGTTGAAGGATAATCAAGGAAATATTGTTGAGAGAGAATTTAAAGATAAAGAGTTTTATATTTTTCATCCTGAGACAGAACATAGAGTTGAGAATATGATGAACACACCTAGAGCAGTTGTATGTATAGATTATCTTGATAGTACTAAATATAGTGGAACAGCAATTTTATAGTCATGAGCAAACCAAATTATCAGACTAGACTTAATATTCCATTGGAAAAGGAGTTGGTCACAAAAGTTTTGAGAAAACTTAGATTCAAATCTATTGATGACTATGTGAATATGAAACTTCAAGAAGACTTATCTCGCCTTACTTGATTGGGAAAACTTATAAATATTTGTATATCGTAACACCTATGAAAGACTTTTCACAATTTATGAAAGAGTCTAATTCTCTTGCCTCTGTGACGGGTAGGAGACTTGGTTTAGTACCTGATGGTCATGGTGGATATCATGACAAAAAGACTGGAGAATTTATTGCCAAGAATGTTGGTGGTAGGTTAAAATTTTATAATCAGAATCAAGTTCTGGGCGATCAAGATCCTCCACAAAAGAGGACACTTGCAAATCAAAGACCCGTTTCAACTCAGACCAGACGCCCTAAATCTAAAAATAGTGTAACTACTGAAACTGAGTCTATCAGTAGGTCTGATGAAAAAAAATTGAGAGAAAAATATATTCAAGGTAAGATATTCTGTGAAGGAACTTATGTTGAAAATATAAGAACAAATCAAATTGGTAAAATTGTTCGTAGAGGAACTAACTATTTGATTTGTGTTACTGAAGATGATGAGATGTTTAAATCTTGGATTCGAGATCTTCGGGAGTGGACAGATCAATCTGGTGTACCTGCAGATCAAAGATTGGTTGGGACTGATGCTCATAGAGAATATGTTATGAAGCTAACTGGAACGAAGAAAATACAAAATTTCATAAATAAATACAAGGCAAAAAAGAAGTACTAGAGTAATGGCAAACCTTAAGCATGTTGTCTCTGATCTGCACCAGGTTTATTTGGTGGAGATGGACGCAAAAATTAAACCTCAGTTGGACAAATCATCTCCTTCTCCTAGTGCATCGGCGGACGATGCTAAGAAGGAATCTGGTGGTGGAGAAGAAGGTGTAAAGAAAGCAGCTAGACAACTTGCTTATGATACAAGATATAAAGCAAGACGAGAAGGTATTCCTCTTGAGAGGGCATTTAGTCAAGCATTGTCAAACTCTAGTGCTTCTGCTCCCGTGAAGGATGCTGCAAAAGCTATGCTTTTTAGTGGTGGAGATAAAAAAGAGGAAGTGGAAAATGAAGGTGATAGCATTCAGGAAGTAAGAAAGGGTGATAAAGAAATGGTTCGCGTTACCCCTAAAAAGGGATATGGTGACCAAAAAGGTTATGTTCGTTTTGCTAATACTACGAAGAAAAAAGAACTTCGCGATAATCCACAGATTCAATCAGTTACTCCAACCTCTCATGGTGAACCTTATGAAGGCAAGTATAAGTTAAAACCAGGAGAGAACAAGAACACTAAAGGTGATCTTGATGGTGATGGAACTAAGGAACCAGATAAGCATGAATACGCTGGCGTCAAAGATAAGGCGATTAAAGCAGCGATGAAAAAGAAGAAGGGAAAAACTCAAGAGTCCTTCTCTAATTGGAAGACTGAACTTGGTCTTTCCGAAGATACTGTGGTTGAAGTTGTTGGGCAGGATAAAGAAAAAAAAGTTAAGGAAGGTAAGAAAGTAAATAATGTAATTAATATTAATCCAGAACTCAAAGAGGGTATTGGTAAACTTGGTGGTGAAGTTCTTGGTATTGAAGAGGTTGATGAGGCAGTATATGGTGGTACTCCTGATAAAAAGGCAGAACCAAAAGATACCCGCATGACTGTTACTAATGCTGATAAGAGGGGTAACACTAAAGCATATCAGAACTACCTAAAAGGTCTTAAGAATAAGAAGGGACAATCCTTGTATAAGGCTGCTGATCATATGAAGGAGAGTGATTCTGTAAAAAAGATTAGTGCTGAAGCAGTAGACTCTAGTTCTTCTCTTTCAGCAAAGCAACAGGATACAGAAAGAATTCAAGCACAAAATGCTAGAAATCAGTTGTCCTTAGATCAGACCGCTGCTATTAATAAGAAGAAGAAGGATGCTGCTGATAGAGAAGCATTAAAGCGTGAGATTAAACAAGAGGTTGGTGAAGAGACTGAACTTGATGAGCGTACTCGTTATGCTAAGGAGAAGGGTAAAGATTTTAAGACTGGCAAACCATCCGAGAGGGGTGGCAATGAACCTAGCAAGGCATTCAAATCGGTGCAAAGCATGATTAGAAAGTCTGGCGGTGCATTGTCTTCTCGGGGTAATGCAGTTCCAATCAGGGGCAAGAAGAAAGTTAAAGGTGATAAACCCAAATTTAATCAACCAATAACTCCTGCTCAAAGAATCAAGGGGGAACTTGCTCGTAAGAGAGCACCTAAACCTCCAATTGGTTCTAGATTTGATTAAATAATAATAAACTTTACTATATACTACTGTACGGTAGACTGAGGGTATTATGTTAGCATTTCTTCTTCCACTAGCATCTAAAATTATTGCAGATGCAGTTTCTAAGATTCCTGAAAATGAGGAACTTGGTGAGAAACTAATTGATATTTGTTTAATTATTCTTAGTAAAGCAGTTAAGCTTACTAAGACTGATATGGATGATCAACTATTAGAAGTTGTTACATCCGCGATTAAATCGAGGGATCAAGATCCCGCTGAATGATCTCAGAGGGAGAGATATCTCTCCCTTTGTACAGGATTGTTTTTATAAATAAAAAAAGGTAACTGAATTTTACGGACAGTAAGACATGGCACTCTGGGGAAATAGTGATAACGTAACCTCTGCAGGTTTGATTAGTCTCAATTACAACACTGGTATTTGCACGGGATCTGGCACCGCTTTTGGTGCTGCAGGTAGCGCCCAGGAAGGTGATGTGATTCGCTTTGGTGATCGCAGTGGTGTATATATGGGGGATGCTGTTATTGTGAGCATCGCAAGCACCATTCAATTGACCATTGCATCTACTTCTGGACTTTCTGGAGTTGCGATTGCTGAGACTTCATTTAATGTTTCTCAGTGTCCTACTTACTCTGTTGGAGATTCTACTTTTAGTGAAGGATCTTCTGGTGTATCAGATAAAGTCATGTATGGTATCGCAGAAGGCGGTGTTGAAGGAACTACAACGACACAATATGCAGTAGATCATGGTGGTTGGGTAGGTGTTACAACTTACATGGACCAACATGGTGAGTTAAGAGTTAAGAAGGAAGTTCTTGTTGCAATGTCTGGCATTACAACTGGTAACACTCCTGTTTATGATACCAACCCACTAGATTGATTAGATGAATTAGGTTATGCATTTTAATGAGTTGAATGAGGATAACTTCCTTCTTTTTGCAATAAAGAATTATGAGAATCCTCAAGCGGTAACAAAAGACGACTTTGATAAAGATTTAAATCATTTTAAATATATTAAAAGATTGTTAAAAAGATATCGAAATACGGGTCAATTAAAGACTCACTTATTGATAAATCATTTTATAGTTCTTTATAATATTTTTGGTGAGGCAGCAACGCCAATGCTTTTTTATAAAATTGAAAGGGATTTATGGGATGTCATGAAGACATTTGTAGTCTTTTTAAATAGACTTCCCGAATATCCGAAAACATATATGCATGATATAAAAATTGATATTGATTGTCTAGCAGAGTTACGGAAGGTTTACAAAAATGAATCCTCTTGATAAAGTTATTACTATTATAAAAATGCTTAAAGAAGAGGGTGCCCCTACTATGGCAATGGGGAATGGGCAAATTGCTGGATCTTCTCAAGCAGGTGATGATCCACCAGTAAAGGTTAGAAAGAAAAAACGTTATATATTTCAAAGGAACACTAGAAAAAATTGGTTGTAGTCAATGGCATTTGGTCTTGGTAGATTAGCAGTTTTAGAATCAAAACTTGATATTTATGAAGATCTCTCCAAAGAGATGCTTGACAAGCTCGAAAGAGCAGTAGGAACAATCTCAGAAAACAGCAACAGAGTTGCTGTAATCTTGGAGCGCCACGAAAATCGTTTGGATGAATCTGAACGTGCCGATAAACTCATCATCGGTATGCTTGAGGAGATGAAGGAAAGGCATGATAAGGAATATGAACTAGTTCAAGATAGGATTACTAAGATTCAAAAAAAAGTAGAGAGCAATACTAAATTCGTTATTGCTACCACTGCGGTTTTGACGACACTTGTGACAGTGCTACAAGTGCTTCCGCCTATAATGGATAAAGTTGCAGCAATACCAACTCAAATTGTAAAATAAATAATCATGGTTTATTTGAAAACCATGGAAAGACATAAAGATTCTCTGTATTACCTGCAAAAACTTTCTAACTCTGTTTACATGTGGACCAGTATGATGACTGTCTGCTTGTGGGATATTGATGTTGACAGTCGTTTCTGGGAATGCTAGTATAAAAACCTAAGAACTTCTTATTATGGATTTTGTTGACGCCAGATATATTAATCTGCTATCCAACAGACTACCAAAATTTAAGAGGGTAAAACCCAATCTTTATAATTTTAGATGTCCTCTCTGTGGAGATTCTGAGAAGAGTAGAAATAAAGCAAGAGGGTATTTATATGCTGTTAAGAATAATACCAATTATAAGTGCCACAACTGTGGTGTTAGTCTCTCTTTTAATAATTTTTTAAAACAAGTAGATCAGGCACTACAAAAAGAGTATGCTCTTGAAAAATTTAAAGAAGGTCATACGGGTAAACGTGGTTCTGTTGTAAAAGAACCAGAATTTAATTTTAAAAAACCAGTATTTAAAAAGAAGGTTGGTGTTAACTTGCCTAAAGCATCAGCAAATGCTGATGCTAAAAAATATTTGGAATCTAGAAAAATTGAATCTGATAAATTTTATTATACTGATAAGTTTAAAGTTTGGACTAACACGTTAATACAGACTTTTGACAACGTTTCATATGATGAACCTAGGATAATTATTCCTATCATATATGAGAATAATCTAGTTGGGTATCAAGGCAGAGCACTTGGTCCGAGCAAGATTAAATATATAACCATTATGTTAGATGAAAATGCACCAAAGATTTATGGACTTGACAACATCACAACAAAAGATACCGTCTATGTTACTGAAGGACCATTTGACAGTTCGTTCATTCGCAATGCGATTGCTATGTGCGGAGCTGATGCTGATGTTAGTCGTTGGGGGATTAGCGATCCTGTGTGGATCTATGATAACGAACCACGCAATAGAGAAATCTTATCCAGAATCGAACGTAACATCAACAACGGTGAGAGGGTAGTTATTTGGCCAACAAATATTGGTGAGAAGGATATTAATGATATGGTTCTTGCTGGACTTGACGTGCAGTCTCTGGTAGAATCAAACGTATACAAAGGCTTAGAAGCTAAATTAAAATTCACAAATTGGAAGAGAATATGAGCAACGGTATTAAGGTAGTCAAACGCTCTGGTCGAATTGAACCAATTGACCTAGACAAGATGCACATCATGGTTGAAGAGGCGTGTAAGGACCTTGCAGGGGTCTCTGCTAGTCAAGTTGAGATTCAGTCTGGTATTCAATTTTATGATGGTATTAGCACTGAAGAAATTCAAGAAATTTTAATTCGTTCTGCTTCTGATTTGATTGATCTTGATCATCCCAATTATCAATTTGTAGCAGCAAGACTTCTTTTATTTGCTGTACGTAAGCAAGTGTTTGGACGTATGAGAGATCTTCCTAAACTTTCTAATCATGTTAGAAAGTTGGTTGATTCTGGTGTGTATGACTCGGAAGTTTTTGATAAGTATAATTCAGAAGAATTGTTGAAAGTAGAATCGTTTGTTGATCATGATCGTGATTTCTTGTTTACATATGCTGGTTTAAGGCAAGTAGTAGATAAATATCTTGTGCAAGACAGGAGCAGTGGAGAAGTCTATGAGACTCCCCAGTTCATGTACATCATGATTGCATTGACTATTTTTCAAGATTATCCTACAGATACCAGACTCGATTATGTCCGAAGATACTACAACGCAATCAGCAAGCACAAAATCAACATTCCCACACCTATCATGGCAGGGGTGCGAACTCCACTTCGACAATTTGCTAGCTGTGTTCTTGTTGATGTTGATGACACCCTCGATAGCATCTTTTCTAGTGACATGGCGATTGGCCGCTACGTTGCTCAACGTGCGGGAATCGGTATCAACGCAGGCAGAATCCGTGGCATCAACGCTAAGATCCGAGGGGGAGAAGTACAGCACACAGGTGTTGTTCCATTCCTCAAAAAATTTGAAAGCACTGTCAGATGTTGTACTCAGAATGGCATTCGCGGTGGATCGGCTACAGTACACTTCCCAATCTGGCACCAAGAAATCGAAGACATCCTAGTTCTCAAGAACAACAAAGGCACAGAAGACAATCGGGTACGCAAACTTGACTACTCAATCCAAATTTCAAAGATTTTCTACGAGCGTTTCATCCAGAATGGAGAAATTAGCTTATTCTCACCGCATGACGTACCAGGTCTCTATGATGCTTTTGGTACTGATGACTTTGACACTCTATATCGGATGCATGAACTCAATGATGCTGTTCCAAGAAAGACTATCGGTGCTCAAAAACTCATTATGGATCTCCTGAAGGAGAGGGCAGAGACAGGTCGTATTTACATTATGAATATTGATCACTGCAATAGTCATTCATCCTTTAAAGATAAAGTGAGTATGTCTAATCTTTGTCAAGAGATTACTCTCCCAACAGATCCTCTTCAGCACATTGATGGTCAAGGAGAAATTGCTCTCTGCATTCTTTCTGCAATCAATGTTGGTAAGGTTAAGTCTGATAATGAATTGGAAGAGTTATGTGATTTATCTGTCCGTGGACTAGAGGAATTGATTGACTATCAGAAGTATCCTATCCTTGCAGCAGAACTTGCTACAAAGGCACGTAGATCCCTTGGAGTAGGGTTTATTGGTCTCGCGCATTATCTTGCTAAACTTGGATACTCATATGACTCACAAGAAGCATGGGATGCTGTTCATGGTTTGTCTGAGTCTTTCCAATACTTCCTTCTCAAGTCATCCAATGAAATTGCAAAAGAGAAGGGTGCTTGTGAAGGTTTCCCACGAACAAAATATGCAGATGGAATTTTACCCATAGATACATACAAGCAGGATGTGGACGACATCTCTTCTACCAACTATCAGCATGATTGGGAAACTCTTAGGACATCTATCACCACTCACGGTTTACGGCACTCAACACTGTCCGCACAAATGCCATCAGAAAGCAGTTCCGTTGTGTCAAACGCAACCAATGGAATCGAACCTCCTAGAGGATACCTGTCCATTAAAAAATCAAAGAAAGGACCTCTTAAGCAGATTGTTCCATCATACACTTCGTTAAAGAATAGTTATACTCTTTTGTGGGATATGCCCAACAATAGAGGTTATATTAATATTGTTGCAGTAATGCAGAAGTTCTTTGATCAGGCGATTAGTGGGAACTGGAGTTATAATCCAGAACATTATCCAGAAAATGAGATTCCAGTATCTGTGATGGCGAATGACTTCTTAACTACATACAAATATGGATGGAAAACTTCGTATTATCAAAATACTAATGATCTAAAGTCTGATGAAGTTGAAGACAAATCTTCTTTGGAATCTTTAATTGCAGATTTAGAGAATGTAGAAGAAGATTGTGAGAGTTGCAAAATTTAAATATTAATACATAAAACACTGGAGAAATCACAAAAATGCAATACGACTTCGTAGATTCTAATCTTGGTTCTATGGGAACATCTGTAAAAGGTGTAACAGTATTTAATACTGATCAGGTAAATTATAAAAAACAACCAATGTTTTTTGGTAAACCTTTAGGAATTCAGAGATATGATTCTTATAAGTATCCAATTTTTGACAAACTAACAACCCAACAACTTGGTTATTTTTGGAGACCAGAAGAAGTTTCATTACAGAAAGATCGTGGAGATTATCAAACACTTCGTCCAGAACAAAAGCATATCTATACAAGCAACCTCAAGTATCAGATTATGCTTGACTCCATACAAGGGCGTGGTCCTGGGATGGCTTTTATACCTTATTGCAGTTTACCCGAACTAGAAGCATGTATGGAGGTCTGGGGATTTATGGAGATGATCCATAGTCGTTCTTACACATACATTATCAAGAACATTTATTCAGATCCTTCTGAGGTATTTGATAAGATTGTCACCGATAAACGCATTCTAGAACGTGCTGCAAGCGTTACAGAGTCATATGATGACTTTATCAATGGTGCTCATCAGTATGATAATGGCACTATGTGGGAACTCGCTACCGAGGGACATGTTGCTGGACAATATGATCGTCGCGAAGTAAAGCGTAAACTTTATAGAGCAGTTGCTAATGTCAACATATTGGAAGGTATTCGTTTTTATGTTTCTTTTGCTTGTAGTTTCGCCTTCGGTGAACTTAAGCTTATGGAGGGTTCCGCTAAGATCATCTCCCTTATTGCAAGAGATGAGAATCAACACCTCGCCATTACCCAAAACATTCTGAATAAATGGAAGAAGGGTGATGATCCTGAAATGAAACAGATCATGAAAGAGGAAGAAGAGTGGACCTACCAAATGTTTGATAGGGCAGTAAATGAGGAGAAGAAATGGGCAGATTATCTATTTAAAGATGGTAGTATGATTGGATTGAATGATAAACTTCTTCAGCAGTATGTTGAATGGGTTGCTAATCGTCGCCTTAAGGGAATTGGATTGAATCCAGTATATGATATTGCTGCTAAAAATAATCCTTTGCCCTGGACAGAGCATTGGATATCTTCCAAGGGACTTCAAGTTGCACCTCAAGAAACTGAAGTAGAATCTTATGTTGTTGGTGGAATTAAACAAGATGTTAAAAAAGATACCTTCTCAGGATTCCAACTCTGATTGGAGAGTTGAGTATCTAGAAATGATGGGGACCCAACTCAATCCTTTTCAAAGGAGATTGCTTGAGGAAGGTCCTCATAAACTTACAGATGCTTGGGCACTTCAAGCAATGAGATATGATTGGAAGAGAAAAAATAATAAATAATATTATCTAAAAGTATTTTTTCCCGTCATGGATTTTAGAACGCTCAAAGAGGAATATACAAGCATTTATAAGTCTGCCCCTCAGAACCTATCTGAAGAGACTGAAGAACTTGAATTAATTGATGAAGAGTATGAATCTGAACTTGATGCTTTGGTTGATGAAGACCTCTTAGAAGAAGTTGTTCTTGAACTTCTCGACGAAGGTCTGACTGAAGATCAGATTGTTGAAGCGTATGAAGAATTGATTGAAGCGAGAGTAACTTCTGATTCTGATCGTACTGGTGGTGGTTCTAAGGTAACTTCTGGATCTGGAAGTAAGATGGCAGCAGCATCTAGACTTTCTCGCATGAAGGGTGCTCAGAAGATTGCCAGACAAAAGGCAAGAAAGGAAAAGGTAACGAGTGCTGTTAATACTGTAAAGACTACTGCATCCAATAAAGTTAATAAGGCAAAGTCTAAGGTCGCCATGGGTGCTCTAAAGGCAACTGGAACTAAACTGAAGGGTAAGAAGGGACAAGACCTGTCTTACAATCAGACTATGACTGGTTACAAGTCTGTAAGAGACAAGGCGAAGTCAGCGATTAAAGCAAAGGCAAAGGCAAAAGCAGCAGAAGCAGGTGACAAGGCAAAGTCTGCTGCTAAGGCAGCGGGAAGCGCAGCGAAGAGTGGTGCAGCAGCTGCTGTAGGTGCTGGTGTAATGGCAGGTAAAGCAGCAAAGGATGCTGCAAGTTCTGCTAAGAAGGCGATCAAGCAGAAAGCAGCATCTGCTGCAGTCTCTGGTTATGCTGCTGCAAAATCTGCTAAGGATAAGGTATCTGATGCTAAGAATAAAGCAAAGCAATCTATTAAAAATAGAATTTCTCAGGCAAAGCGCAATGTAAAAGGTGCAGTTGGTAAAGCGGCACGTAAGGTTGCTGATAAGGCGGGTGGAGTTGCTACCAGAATGGGTGAAGAGACTAATTATGATCTCGTTCTTAAGTATCTCTACATGGAAGGTCATGTTGAGACTTTAGAAGAAGCGGAATCTGTGATGGTCAATCTCTCTCATGAGGACATTCAGACAATCTTAGAAGATTCTTGAATTTAATTGGTTGTTGAGAGACCTCCGAAAGGGGGTCTTTTTTTATCTAAATATGCTAAAGTGGATGATATAGATGGTAGACTATGAAAACCCATGGATCTATTTGGAGAGACCTTTTACTTCTGACGATGTTCTGGACTACTTTGGTTTTGTTTATAACATTACCAATCTCACCAACCAACGACAGTACATTGGGAGAAAGTATTTTTGGTCCTTTAGAACACCGAAGGGAAAAAAGCGCAAAGTAAAACAAGTATCGGATTGGAAAAAGTATTATGGATCTTGTCCAGAACTTAAAGAAGATGTTGTCAAATTTGGCAAACAGAATTTTAGTAGATCTATCATCAGCCTTCATAAAACGAAGGGCAAAACTAATTTTGAAGAAACCAGACAACTCTTCGGGAACAATGTCCTCATCGAATCACTTGACGACGGAACTCCCGCCTACTACAATAGCAACATCCTCAGCAGGTACTACCGAAAGGACTATTATGGCAGAGATGACGACTGAAGAAATTGTATCCAAGGTCAACACTTGGGCAATGGATAGGGTCAGTGAGATCATGACCTCATCAGATTCCAGTACTGAGGATATCAAAAATGCTATTGCTATTGCTAGTGAATTTGATGAATGGTTTGATGATGATGAGCAGGGAGGTGACATTGAAATCATGTCAATTGAGAAGTATTGACACATAAATAATAAAATCCCATTTAATATGGGACCATCCAAAAGAAGTTTCTTGATGCCTATTACTACTTGTGTTATATTTTGTGACTTCTTGTTGGCTACCTACAATTCCGTATGTCTAATTTAACTAGGGATTCTCTAATCAAAACCATCGTTGCAGAAGAAATGAGAACGTGTGTGCGTGGATGTGATTATACCAACCAACTTAAAAGTACGTACCGTTATTGGGAGAACTTATCGAGTGAAGATCTCTGCACTAAGTATAATCAGATCAACAACACTAAGGTAACTGTGGATAGTTTGCAACCTAAATATTAGAGCGTTGTTTTCTACACATGGCCGATAATAAGACCAAAGTAGAGAAGCAAGACGATGATGATAAAAGTGAAGTTCTTGGTAATTTAGTGAAAGTCGTTGTACTTATTTGGTCTGCTTCTTTGCTCACATTTTCCTACGTTAGACTTCCAAACGGACAAAAGATTCTTGATTTTGATCCCACTTTTATAGCTTCAGTTTTTTCTGGATCTTTAGCTGCTTTTGGATTGAGTCCTGCTAAAGCTGGTGGCGGTAACTCTTCTACTAAAAAGAAGCAAGATGAACCACCTGTCGTATCTGCTATTGACAAACCCAAATCTTCTTGATACACTCATGATGTTTACATGACTAAGGTTATGAATTTCTTTGTTATTGCCTCAATGTTGGCAGTCTCTGGGAGCTCCATACCCACACCTCCTCCTGTAGAAGTACCAGTAGTTCAGTATGAACCTACGTGGAAGTGTGAAGACTGCACTCCAGAAGAACAGTATGTCCTCTCACAACTTCAGGAGCATACAAAAATCTTTGATCGCAATGCGCTTGCTACGATCATGGGTAACATCAAGCAAGAGAGTAAGTTCATCTCCAACATCTGTGAGGGTGGTGCTCGCGTCTCATATACTGAATGTAAGTCTGGTGGATATGGTTTGATTCAATGGACTTCTATTGGTCGCTACAAAGGACTTGGAAACTTCTGTGCTAAATACGTGTGCGATCCCAGTAGTCTGGAAGGTCAGACTCGCTGGATGATTAACGAACCTATCTTCCAACGTGTTCTTCCTATATTTGAGGGGCATGATCAAAGTATTTCTTATTATATGCGACCTGCATATACATGGTTGGGATGGGGTATCAAAGGCAACCGAGAGGTTTATGCTTGGAACTATGCAAAGAAACTTGTATTGTCGTAAGTAGTAGATTAACTTTATAGGAGACTGAACAATGAGCGGAGTACCTACAGACGCACTTAACGATTGGGGTCATAATGACCTTGATGGGTTTGCCAATTATATTGGATCCCCTATTGAACATATTAGGAAACTATCAAAAAAGAATGAAATTGTAATTAGAAAAGAAAGTGGTGAAGAGGTGGTTGACGAAGAGAAGAGCGACTGATATAATTAACACATGACTCAGTAGCTCAGTTGGATAGAGCAACTGCCTTCTAAGCAGTCGGTCGTTGGTTCAAGTCCAACCTGAGTCGCTTAAATAATAAACTATGTTATACCCTTTACCCGATAAAGAATATATCTACCATGTAGTCATGGGAAAATTCTTTACAGAAGAAGAAATTAATCCTGCACTTAATTTGCTCAGACTTAATTATGAATTGATTCGTGATGAGTTTAGATCTGTTAAAGATGGATTGGTTTGGACAAATTGGAATAGTGACAATCAATACACTAGTATAGAGAAAAATCCATACGCAGGTTGGCAAGTTGCTGCTCTTTATGGGCAATATGACCCTAATGAAGGTTATGATCATATTGCCAAAGCTGAAGTGGTGTATGATCAGGCATGTTATGCTGATCCAGAGAAAGGAATTATCTATTCACAAAATGCTGTAAAGATGCCTAACTTGTTTAAGTTGGCATATGAATCTGGTATTTTTAAGAGAGTTGGGATTAGTGTTTTACATCCTGGTAAATCTATTCCTTGGCATGTGGATACTGATCCAGAACATCCAGACTATGCTGTTATAAGGGGTCTATGGGGAATAGATGTTAATCCTCAAAATAATGAAGTATGTACTATATCGTTAGATACTAAAGATAGTGGAGTTTTAACTGAAGATTTTCTTCCTAATAGATATCATTTCTTTTGGGGAAGAACGCCACATATGGTACACAATACTCTTACTACTCCTAGATACTGTTTATGCTTTGATATTGAAGTTAACAGAGATGATCTGCTCTAAATAATATTACTTCGTTTGAAGGTGATGAATCCAGTAATTTTAATCGGTTGCTTTACACCACTGGTTATTATTTTTATAGTAATGAAACTCGCGGTGTGGGTATCTGCAGTAAATTCAGAAAACTCTTATGTCGGAAAAGAACCTCTACGAAAACGAGGACCATATGTGGCAGATGCATATGCAGATGTTGACAAAGAGGAAGAAGAATTTGGAGATCGCACAGATTATCAATGAAGCGATTAACGAGTGGTATTCGCTTCATAACTTACCAGTTCCTGATTGGAAACAAAAAAGAGATCCAGACTGGTGGATAGATTATCTAAAAGAATTGGGTATTGACAAGGACAATCCATAGTGGTATATTATGATTAAGTCACTGACAGAGTATGATTTTGGTGGTCGTAAACCAAATTCGATTAACATTCTTCTTCTCATTAGTGATTTAGAAGGGTCTTATCAAAATCTTAAATATATGGGATTTGAAAAAGACATGAAAGTAATAGAAGAAATAAAAAGTAAGTATTACAAACTCTACTTCAAAACAAAGAAGGAAGAAAAACTCAATCCTCTATAGCTCAGTTGGTAGAGCAGGTGACTGTTAATCACCCTGTCCCTGGTTCGAGTCCAGGTGGAGGAGTTCGCTCGAATAGCTCAGCGGTAGAGCACCTCCTTTACACGGAGATTGTCGGGGGTTCGATCCCCTCTTCGAGCATTTATAAGGTAAAGTATTATGAAAATACGTTGTAAAGAGTGCAACATGGAATTGTGTTCCCATGTAATAAAAACAGTGTGTTGTGGGTGCCCTAATATGGCAACTCTTAGGGGAGATGTAATATCTGCAAATGACCTGAGTAAGATTGTAATTATACAATCAAATACTGACAATAAAAAACCAGATCCAATATCTCAAGAAGATAAAGTCTGGCGGGAGAATCGTAGTAAGAGAAAGATTCGTAAGATAAATTTTGAAATTAAATAGGATGCATATCTAAGTCATCTCCTATGACTGCATATTGCATACCATCTTCCTTAACTTCTCCAAACTTAAATACTTTTTTGGACAGAATACTCCTGTGATGTGATCCTTCTTGTTTTGATTCATCAGTGAAACCCATATCAAATTTGATGCCTAGAGGGTGGGAGACAATAATGTCTCCTGGTTGAGTATGAATTCCTCCCAACCATTCTCCTTTTAAAATAAGTTTGCGAAATTTTTTAAACCCCGAAATTAAAATTCTTCCTCGTTCTGAAGGTGTAAAAAGATTTGGATCTGTAATGTAGTCTGCTTCCCATCCCATCTCACCAAGTCTTCCTGGGTTTTCGTATTTAATATTTTTGATTAGATTCTGCATTCTAATATTGATATCTTTATCGGATAAACCTAAACGTATAGAATCTTTTAATTCCACATTAAGATAACTTTTTTTACTATAGAATGGAACAATGAAAGGGCACAAATTTATTTGCCTATCGTCAAAAACGAATGGAATTTTAATTTGAAGTTTTTCACCAGGTTCAAATAATTCTTCATTATAATGGTGCCCCAAATTATATAAATATTTGTCGATTAAATTCATTGTAAGTCAACACTTCCATACATTATATCATGTTGACAAGAATACTGCATATACATAGAATGGTTATGTATCCTATTGATACATACTCTGTTTAGTATTCAAATGAAGGTTCCTACATCTCTTGTTGGTTTTTATTTTACACTATTCGTATTAATTTGTTTAGTATGTTATGGTGGATATGAATCAACACTGAGATTATTTACTTATCTAGAATTGCAATTGAGATATGCTATCGTTAGAATTAAGATAATCATTTTAAGTAGAAAAATTAGGAAACAACTTGTTAAGGATACTGACCATTATTCAAAACTAATAAAGGAATTAAAAAATGGCCGATAAAGAGCTGTCTGATCTGTCACTTAGCAGAAAAGAATGCCCAAAATGTGGTGCTGTTTGGATTAATCAAAAACATATCTGGAGAGGAACTGCCAATGAGGGCAGTGAACTGAATCTTGCAGGTTTAGTGTGTAATAAATATGGAGATCAAACTTGCATTAATCCTAAAAAAGGTGAAGAGGGTGGAGTTACTTGGGAAGAAAGATTAAAAACACTTGAGACTCTAGACAAAGAAAAATAATGTTATTCGGTAAACGACCAGATTATATTACTAAAGAAGAATGTCAGGAGATGATTGACGATGCAATACGAAAGCATAATCGTAATGCTGGAATTATCAGTATGTGTGTTGGCTGGGTTGTTCTCGCACTTTTTGCTGAAGGTTTACTTCGACTTGTCGGAGTAATCCCACCACTATTACCTTGGCTTAAAATTTCATTGTAGAGAATGGCACTTAAATAAA
>UEXM01000713.1_pt1 | contig 32952 bp, 38 predicted proteins | sample 1796661 | NCBI WGS metagenome assembly UEXM01 (sample SAMEA4772469, study PRJEB27181) | metagenome
ATAACCGTAACCCGTGGGCTGGGCTTCCTCCTGCTTGAATCCATGCGGCGTTTGAGTTCGCGCCTATAGCTGCATAATGGCTTCCATTGTAAGCTCTAATTGGGGAGGTGCTTGTGCTTTCGACATGTAATTTAGAAGCTGGACTTGTTGTTCCTATACCGACGTTGCCAGTGGAAGCAATACGTATACCTTCTGTCTTCGCCCCATTATATTCAGTTGTCCCAATACTAGCATAGGGAACTGATCCTGTTCTACCTCCTTCAAGGTATATCCCTCTATCGTTGGAGGTTCCTATTCGTAAAATTGCACCGCTGCCATCAGCATCGCTTGCGCCCTCAAGCCTTGCGACTTCAGAAATAGAACCTGATGAACCAGCATTTTTGACATGCAGTTTTGTAGCTGTCGTATCATAAGCATAAGGACTAGTTGTTCCTATACCAACGTTGCCAGAGGTATCTAATCTAATTTTTTCAACATTATTAATTTTAAACCCAAGGGCAGAATTTGTCCCGTTAGTTCCAATGTAACCAATACCAGATCCAGAGTAAGGGGATTCAATTAAAACACCTCTACTGTCAGTATCTTGAACTTTAAAAGTCGCAGACGAGCTATTATTAGCTCCTTGAACTGTTAGTTTTTGCGACGGACTCGTTGTTCCTATACCAACGTTACCACTGTTTAATATAGTTAAAGGAAACGTATTAGATGCGACGTTATTTATATATAAATTGTTTGTGTTTGTATATATCTGATATTTCCCTGTCGCACTACCTGTTCTTTCTAGAGTTAATTGACTGTTTGAGCTTGGTGTCGATATATGTAATCTAGTAGATGGACTAGTTGTTCCTATACCAACTCTCGCATTAGCTGTATCAACACGCATAACAACAGATGCGTCTTGATGTCTAAAGTCAATAGATGAACCACTATATGTCTGAACAATATCTGTATACGATACTCCAGTAGTTGTTGTGTTCCCTACTACATGTAGCTTTTGTGCAGGACTACTTGTTCCGATGCCAACTCTACTATTAAAATAGTTATAACCTGCTCCAGAAGCACTTAATGATCCATGCGCACTTAAATTACCAGCTACAGTAAGCTTTTGACCAGGAGCAGTTGTTCCTATACCAACTCTACTATTGCCTCCATCAATAGTAATAACCTCAACATCTGAAGCGTTTGAAATATAACCAAAACCTGATCCTGTATTACGGAATCCGAAAGAAACTAAAGCGGATGTAGTGTTACCCCCTATAGAGATTTGACTTTTATCATCAGTCGAGCCACCCCCAACAAAATGAGCTACTTCAGAAAGCGATGTTCCAGAGTCTTTGGCTACATGTAGTGCGCTAGAAGGACTCGTTGTTCCTATACCAACATTGCCAGTAACTCCTTGAACTACGAATCTAGTATTATTGTCTTGGACTAACTTTAATAAAGAGCCAGATGCATTTACATCGTTGAGTTCTAAATAATCACCAGCACTTGATCCTGCTGATCCAAAAACAATTTTACCCGCATTTGGTATTCTTATATTGCCATTAACATCTAGCTTTTGATCTGGATCAGTTATTCCTATACCAACGTTGCCAGAGGCATCGATACGGAGTCTTTCAAGTCTATCGGTAATTACCCCAATCTGATTAGTTGCTGGTAGATATAACCCCGTTTCATCACCATTGGTATCGTCAAGTTGAATCGAAGGAGCCGTCAGGCTGCCACTCGTTAACGCTTTAAATCTATCACCAGAGGCAACACCATCTAGATGAATATCAGCACCTCCAATAGTAAAGTTATTACTATTGTCAACATAAATCGCTGCCTTATCAACCCCACCGTAGGTTTGGAAAACCATAGCAGTTCCTACTGTTGACCCAACAAAAGGGGCGCTACCGTTAGGTTGTTTAAACTTTATTGTACCAGCATTAGTTGATGCTTTTATTTCTAACTTACCAGTAGGATTAGTTGTCCCTATACCAACATTACCGGTACGGTCAACAGTAAAGAAAGGATTTGTATTAGCATCTGTTCCATGAGCGACGATAAATTTATCAGGGTAAGTTGTATTACCTAATCCCGCAAACCAATCATAAGCATTCCTACCCTTAAATCTTAATCCTACACTATCGTTTGAACCGCCGGCAGTATCACCTTCAATAAATAGTTTTGTCGCATTTGCTCCTTTTATATGCAAGAACTCTGTTGGATTATTTGTCCCTATACCAACATCACCATCAAAAAAGCCCTCTGATGCGCTTAAATTACCACCTGCAGAGATACTCTCTATTACAGTTAGCCCGTTCTTTACTTTAAAATCGTTTGTTAATGCCATAATTAAGGTTCACTTTCCCCCTGGTTAATACACATATTTAATAGGAAAGGCTTATGTTTCCATAAGCCTTTACTATTTATTTATAATTTATGTTTATTAAGCTAAGTATAAAGCTTCACCAGTAACAATTGCACATGTACCAGCGCTAGTAGATTTTATAGATAAATCAATCGTACTACCACCATTACTAATTGTTACAGTATTAAGTTGTGTAGCATTTTGAGCATCAACTATACCATAAACAGTACCGCAGGTAGTAGAGTTATTATATACTGCCTGGACCTCAAATGCAGTTACATTAACACCTTTAACTAGAGTTACGTTATATTTAGCTTGCTTAAGATTAGTTTTAGTAAACGTTGGTAATGCATGCGAGCTCGCACTAGTAACTACAGTAGAGAAGGTTGCTTTCTTTGTACATGAACCAAATGCTGTATCACCTGTCACTGCATCTGCAGCAATAACTAAATCATGACCTTCATCAATTTTTGTATTGGAGTCAATAGTAACGAGTGAAGCAGAATCAGTAATGCTTGAATCACCAATAGTACCTGTACCATTAGTATACTTAGTAAGTTTATTGGCAGAACCTTCACCATCTACAAGTAAGGTACCAAATATTTTAGAATCAACATCATCTAAAATTATTCTATTACTTGAATCTCTAGCCAATACTTTATTACCGCTCTGAGTACCAGCGGCTAAATTTGGTACAGTAATTACTGCACCATTAATAGTTACAGTATCACCGCTTGTGTTTCCTAACGTAGAATCGCCATTAATAGTTAAACCACCACTAGCCTTAATATTACCGACAACATCTAGTTTTTCAGTTGGTGAGTCAATACCAATACCAACATTACCACCATCATCAAAAGTAATAAACCCACCTTCAGTATCAACAAATCTTGCAATCGGTTCATCTGTTCCTGTCTGTCTAGCGAAAATAGCTGGACCTGTACCAGCATTAACTACTGATAGAGCTGATGTAATTGAGTATGTAGTATCGATACATGTAACATCACCTTGAACAGAGAGGTTACCAGTAATAGTTGCGCCACCTGCGATGCTAATATTACCCAAAGCGGTTTCAGTAATGATTGAATTAACGAATTGCCCATTACCATCATCCCATTTTTGTAATTTACAATTACTAAATCCGGCTGAATTTTTAAGTGTAAGAGAGTCAGAACCTTCAACAGCAAGACCTGTTCCAGCTAAGTCAGTTAACAAGTTACCAAAAGTAACGTATTTATTAGCACCATCGTTAATGAAAAACTTATTAGCACTTGCTATGTTGGTTACTGGTGTTGGTGGGAATATAGGTGCAGCTGTAAGTGCTGTAAGACCAGCACCATTACCAGATAGTGATAGAGCGCTAAGACCACCTAAGACATTAATACCAGTAACATCAAATCCACCACCAGCAGCTTTTTGGATCATTTTTGAATTAGCTAAAGTACCAGTACTATCAGCAGCAAGAGGAATATGATATTGAAATAGTGAGGTGTAATCAACTAACTTAATATCCCATACTTTAGGATCAATTTCATCAGTAGCTAAATTACTACCTGATTTAATAACTACTGTATTGTCAGTCCCTGCACCAACATTTGCTATAGAAATATTAGCATCGTCTAATATAGTAGTTCCACCTGCAGAATCGATTGTAAGGTTGCCAGATGATGTATCAATTTCACCATCAGCTGTGATTCCTACACGAACATTTCCACCTGTAACACCTGCAAAAGTAGGGTTATCAGCAGCTTGAAGACCTAAATCAATTGTTGTGTTATAACCAGTTCCACCAGCACCACTTAGGGTAAGAGTACCTTGTACATGACTTGCACCACCGGAGAGTATACTTTGCGATACTGCAACAGTTTGAGCAGAAAGACCTTCGTAAGTAAAGTCTTGAATACCTATTCCATCGCTTAAAACTTTTCCTCTAGCATCTGAACCTATAATTTGGAAGATCTCATTAAGATCTTTACCAGCAGAAAGAATACCACTATTAGCTGCAGTAGCACTTAACCCTGTAGTACAAGTACCACCGTTAACTGTAAGCTTAGCACCAGGTGTTGATGTGCCTATACCAACATTATCAGTGGAGCCGTCTACAAACAATGCATGTGTATCTGTATCACCTTCAACTCGGAAGTCGTTACTATTACCAGGTTCATTAATAACTACTCCAGTATTAGATAAACTTATATGATTTTCACTACCAGTTTTAATATCTAAAGTACCGTTTCCGAATTCAATTAGTGTATTAGCATCAGATCCACTATAAATTTTACCACCTACACAAATATTATTTTGAAAGTTAGTAGTAGCAGGTCCGATTGTCTGACCACCGGTTGTTCTAACAACAGTACCATCTACCGCTACCGTAGCAGCAGATAAATTATCAAACATGAAGTCGGTAATACCGTCACCATCTGAAAGAATGCCAGCACCTCCTTCACCCTCTTGCAGGAAAATATCAAATAATGAGTTACCAGCAGATAGAATAGTGGGTGTATCGAGTTGCGATACAAAGCATGCGCTGTTACCTACATAAAGTGAATTTTTGACTCTAAAGTCATTATTGAGGGCCATACATATATTTATGACAATTAATCATAACTTAACCAAATAAATTACTCCTATTGCCTTTAAATGTGAAGTTCGACATATTTTTTCCTTCAAGAGCCATTGCAGATAGTGATACTCTATTATTAATAACTTCAGCTCCAAACTCAACGAATGGAAATACAGTAGTATGGTTTAACGCGTATTCTGTTGCAACTGCAATAGTACCATTAGATACAACGTTTACTTCACCGTAAAATATAGCATTATCTGTTTCATCTTCTACCTGAATGATATATTTAGAGCTATTTGATGCTGAAAGGGGCACACTATCTAATATTGCATAATTTGATTTATTGCTCCGATAGAATAAAAAGTTAGGTTTAAGATTTACTTCTAACCAATCAGTATTAGTAGATCCATCATTATCACCTAGTATATATGCAGTATTAATTGCAGATAACGTTATTACATCACCAGGGGTTAGCCCCGCTTTCGAAAAGTTATCAACAAAGTCCGTAAGACTAGTCGCTGTAGTAATCTGATTCGTATCAAAGTTATTGATAAGATAGCTATAAAGACCTTCAACTTTATTCTCGATTGTAGATATATTAGATGCATCTACACGACCGGTAGCACTTAATGTAGTGCTTTTAATTTGTTGCCCAGATATATTACCACTCGCACTAATATTACCTGTAACAGTAAGTTTTTCAGCAGGGCTCGCTGTCCCTATACCTACTTTACCACCATCATCAAAGACTATTTCTCCACCCTCAGTATCAACAAACTTAGCAATAGGTTGATTCGCGCCTGTTTGCTCTGCATGGAATGCTGGACCTGTACCATGGTTAACAACTGATAAAGCGGAAGTTATCGATACTATAGTATCAATATATGTAAATTCTCCTAGAACAGAAAGGTTACCTTGAATAGTTGAAGCGCCGCCTATTACAAATCCCTGATCATTATTAGCACTAAGATTAAAAGTACCGGTTTCAGTAGAGAGTGCAATATACTCTGTATTAAGACCACCACTCAGTATCATACCTGTAGAAGTCTGTACTAACTTACTATCAGTTATAGAAGATATACCGTCCCATAACGTTACATTACTTGCAGTACCTGAGCCAGCAATAGTACCGGAGCCACCAGTAGTACCTGCCCTAGCAAAAAGCAAATCTAGATTAATACCTCCTGATAGTATATTACCATCAACATTTAAATTGCCCTTAATAGTGCCACCTTTACTTAACTCATTACCACTACCACCACCACCACCAAACTCAATCATGCGCTTGACTCGAACCATTTCTTCCTCAAACTTTTTAGAAATACGTCTTTCAAGAGACTTTAAAAAGTTCTTGTTACCTTTTACTGGGTCATAATCTTCTGTAGCTTCTTTAATAAAGCTTGTAACTTGCTGTTTTAATCCTCTTGCATTATCTAATTCTGCAATAATTTGAGCTTTACTATTTTTAACTACATCAATAATTTCTTTTTTGCGAATATTTGTAAAAACAGAATCCTCAACCGCTTTAATATGATCATTATAATATTGCTTAACTCGCTCTTCCGCGTTGTTAATTCTCTCTTGTAAATCATTCTGTACATTTTCAAACTGCTCCCGAGAGGTCGATAACTCCTTATTTGTTTGACCTAGACGACTTAGCGCTTTATTAACTGATCGATCTAGTTTATCATGACTCTCCACTATAGTAGCTTCTCGCTTATTAACAGAATCATTTAACTCTATATGAGCTTTTTCTAATGCGTTAATCTCGCTTAATAATTTTTTATTTTCTAGCTCGCGAGTTTTTAAATCTTTCCGCGCCTCTTTTAACCGTTTAACAAAATCACCGTAGTTTGCTTCCAGAGATAAATCTATATCTTTCTCAATCCTACTTGCGAGTATTTGATTAGTTTTTGTTATTTCTTTTAACTTACTCTCAACAAACTTTGTAAGCTTCTCTTCTTCTTTTGTACGTGCTTCAAATGCCTCAGATTGAGATTCAATAAGAATACTATCTCTAATTCTCTGAACCTCTTCCATAGTGGCAGCGTTTTGCACACGGAGTGTCTTAATAGCTGCTTCTTTTTCCTTCTGAAAGGTTTCGAGTAAATCTTCTTTGGATAAAGATACTGGTGCTTCTTGTAACTGTTCAACAATATCACAATTAATTTCTTTTACTTTTGGTTGCTCTAGGATCTTTTCAACAACTATTGTGTTTTCACTGTTTAGAGCTTCGACCTGCGATACTTGACGCAAAACAAACGGCATCTCACACTCCTTGTTATCTTTAACGATAGAAATACTAATTATCGGATCTTCACCGTATTTACCAATACATTCTTTAATAAATTGCTGACCGTTTAACTTAAATTCATATACATCAAAAAACGCTTCATGCAAACTCTCCACCTGCAGCACATTATGCTCTTTTTCTGAAGGCAACTTATTAATTTCTGTAAGTTTATCCTCTATAACCATAGAAAGCCTATCTCGTGTCTCCTCAATAACTGGCTCAGGTTGTTTCGCAACATGTACTCTCTCGACTATAGTTTTATTCTTACTAGCATTATATGTAACCATTTGCGCGCCTTCACGGAGAACAAATGGAACCTCATACTCTTTGCCATTCTCAACTACAGGAACTTTTATTATAGGGTCGGTCTTATATTTACCAATCGACTCTCCAATATACTTTTGCCCGTTAAGCTCGAATTCATATACATCGAAAAAAGTTTCTTCAAAACTTTTAACTTGTAAGATGTTATGGTCCGAGTTAGTCAAGGTAGCATCTACCTTTTCGCTAAACAGTTTTATCATCTGCTATTATTTATACCAAACCATAGAAAAAGCCCATGCAACACATGGGCTTTCTCAATTATTTATTTACTAGTTATGTTTATTGTTTAGGAGTCTTAATAAAAGGAGTAGTTACATCATGCAAGGTATGATGCTTCTTCGAGCCTGGCTTATAACGCTCAGGGTTGATATCAATACCACCTCGACGAGCATACAAACAACGTACTACGAGCTCGTCAGGTTTACAGATATCGAGTAATCGTTTATATAGAGCTTCGCAAATCTCTTCATGAAAATGACATTCATCTCGGAATGATACAAGATACTCTAGGAGAGATACAGGATCTGGAGCATACTCACCTTCAAGAGTAATATACACATCACCCCAATCTGGTTGTGAGGTTACTCGGCAGTTGCTCTTAAGTAAGGCTGAGTGATATCTAACAGTACCAACTTCATTCTTTACAACTTTAATCAACTCTGGAGTCTCTTGATAAGTATCAAACTCCATAACCTCAACAGGATACTCATCTTCGATAGTAATATATCGCTCATGATCCCACTCTTCTTCTGGAGTAGTAGGATCGCTAAGCATCTCTTTATTAGAGAAAATCTTCACTTCAACATTAACTCCAAGCAACTTTGAGAGATCTACTTGAGCTCTACGTTGAATCTCTTCACGAACCTCATTTGCAGTATTACCAAGCTTACTCATATTAAAGGAGTTAAAGTATAACTTAAGCGACTTAGATTCTACGATATATAGAGAATTGCACGGAATGTATATCTTACCTACCCCTGCTACTGGTAGACCTTTATGAGTCAAACCACTAACTTCATATGCGTTCCAGGTATCACCACCTTCGAAGGGAAGATCGTCATCTTGAATACCAAGATGAGTTCGGTTAGATTGACGAGGTTCTTGCACCAGAAGCTCAGGATCATAGGTAGCCTTATACTGTGAAGACTGCCCAAGGTGCTTGCTGATATTACTATTATCGAGGTCTTGTAATGCCATAATTCTATTATATTTTAATGTCTAATCCTTTCTTTGCAAGTACTTTCTGAATATAAATCATTCGCTCTTCAACAGTACCTGCTACAACAAAAACATTCTCATCTTTATTATCAACCATTAGATGACCAATATATATATCAAATAAACTCTGAATGTCTTCTCTAAACTCTATATTAGTAGATCTCTCACCATCATCCACTAACTCAACATCAACAGGACTAGTAATAAAGATAGCATCATACTCTTCAATAAGCATTTCAAATATAAGCTTCGCATGATCTAAAGTAGCCTTTTCAACTTGCCCGTTATTATACAACCATTGAGTATATACAACCCCATCAACAGCACACCTATCTAAAACAGTAACATCATGATCACCCTTCCTGTATACATTAGCAATATGATCAGCCATAATCATTGACTGAGTTATATCACCACCACCTTCATTGATAGGCAAATTATACTCACGCTTAATACGACGAGTTACCTCATCAACATAATTAAAATCGTAGTTTTTATCCCTTATTAAGTTAAGCAAAGTAGTCTTACCTGTACTTTGAGTTCCAGTAAATGATATTATCATACGTATATTATATCCTACTTGTTGTTAATATCAAATATCTTTTGATCATAGAAATGAGCTACCTCTTTACGAAGTATATAAATATCCTCATCCCAGTTATCTTTATTACGCTCAACAAAATCTTTAGCTGCAGCTCTGTTTTGAAATTCACCGGAGTTAGAACTATCATTAAGTTGCTCCCAGCTGCCGCCATTTTTAGTAGCTAGAATATAAACTAGTCTGTATAGATACATTATACTCTAATTATATCTTGTTGTTTAAAGAAATCAAGCCAAGCATCTAGAGAAGTATTTTTAAGAAGCTCAAATGGCTCTTTTTCTGTTCCATTAACTTTCTTTTCGCTAAATGATAATACTTTACCTTCGTCAACCTCTGCTGTTACCTCGTGAACTACAGAACCATAATATTCATACTTATCTTTCTCTGCCCAGAATCTCTTCTGAGGATCATACCCTTTAAGTTCCGGATATCTTGTAATTAAGCCAGGATGACCGTTAACTAAGTTATACATTTTACATATCTCTGGTGGAGCTATACGCAACCAACCATTGAGTGTGACGAGATCTTCATATTGAGCATAATTATGTAATATGTTTAAAGTACGCGCTTGTACCGGATCTATCTTTATAAAGCCCCTCGTTACAATATTGCTATTAATTTTATTATAATTCTGAGAATTAGTAATGATAACATCTGGCCACCTACCAATCTTTTTACTAATATCTACAATCTCACTACCCGTTTGAGAAAATAAAGCTATCCATCTATTATCACTCGTCATACTACTATTATACGATAGTTCCTTTTTAAAATACTACAAATATTTAAGGGCTACAAAATTAATTAACAAGTGTAAAGTATTATCTGTTATAATTAGCAACCACATTGCAAGGAACTCAGGTGTATGCTTATGATACCCAAAATCAGATAAGTCACCATTTTTAGGCCAATGCTTACATGGTGCAAGATAGTTTTTAATTGTTGCAACTCGTTTGGCCAAGCTGTACCGATCGATAAAAAAGTGAGTTATAAAAATAACTAGCCATGCATTCAAAGAGGGCCTTAAGAGCAAGAAAGGTAGAGAGTATACAAGGGCATGGACAAAAGCTGCAACGTGGCATTTTGCTTTATTTGCGGCCATCCAGCCTGACTGGAGAAGATAGTCCCCGATCAGATGTAGTATTAACTGTGCCATGTCTCTATTATTATATAGTGGAAGAGGCCATTATCCACTAAATAATTAAAATGAATGAATTTTTAGAGATTGCAGAAAAGGTTGGATTTCCTATTGCAGGGGCTCTCACTGCAGGTTTCTTTATTTTTATTATCCTTAAATTTATATTGAACGAACTTACAGGTTCAATAAAAGGTTTAAACAATTTAATAAACGGGTTGGTTAATAGAATTGATACTATGAATAATGACATAGTAAAGATTGATGCTATGGTTTCTGTCGCGTTTAATAGAAAACCTAATTTAGAACGATTAGCTGCAGCTGACGGAAAAGAAGACTCAAGAAAAGATTAATGGACTCACTAGTAGATATGATTAGTAAGTACGGCTTTCCAGTCGTAGCTGCTTGTGGCTTGGGGTATTTTGTCTACTATATATGGAAATGGGTAACGACAGAGATTAAACCAGTTATTGAGGAAACAACAGGTAAGCTTATTGGATTAATAGATAAAGTTCGTATGCTGGATAATGATATGATAAGATTAACTATGAAAATAAATCTTATTACTGAAGAAAAGGTTCGTAATCACGACCCAGAAAGTAAATAAGTATATGAAAGCCTTACTTATCACACTCTTGATAACTTCAGCTGCTGCTGATGAGCTTAAATTTAGATTTAAATCTCCTACATTTAATGGCGCTGGATACAGTGCGCATATGATTAACTTAGAAAATATGAGATATTCTCGTAAGAAGTCCATACGAGACGAGCTTAGAGCTTTAGAACTACAGGCGCAAATTTTAGAAGATAGAAAACCTATTAACGCTTTCTTATCTAATTTACAAACTAGAATATATTCTGAATTATCTAAACAAGTTACTGAGCAATTATTTGCTGAAACCGGAGTTGAGTCTGGCACTTTTACTTTAGATGGTAGTACTGTTGTATGGGGTAAGTTAGGAGATTCTATTACATTGACAGTGTATGACGTAGATGGAGATGTTACAACTATTACCATTCCAGTTGGATCACTATCACTACCTGATGCAGCTGCTGCAAACGAAACCGATGAAACTGCTAATACTGGCGCTGGTTCTTAGCCTACTTACAAGCTGCTCCCTAGTAACATCACGGACTATTAATAAGCCTGAATTTACTAAGCCAGCAGTCTCTAAGACACCACTTAAGAAAGAGTTAAACAATTTACCGAAAATTGACGGTGAGATTGTTTATATAGGTGTAAATAACTTTAAAGATTTAACTGGAAAGCGTAAGAGTTCAGATACAGTTGCAAGTTTTTCCGCTGTTGTTACTCAAGGAGGGGAAGCTTGGTTAATGGAGTCCTTAATGGAATCTGGCTGGTTTAAAGTATTAGAAAGAGCGGAGTCGGAATCAATTTTAAGGGAAAGAGCTCTAGTCACACAGAGTCGTAATTCTTTTGACGAGAAACCTATACCACTAGATCCTCTACGTTATGCCGGTATATTAGCTTTCGGTGGTATATTAGACTATGAGACTAATACTATATCCGGTGGTGTTGGAGCTAGCTATTTAGGTATAGGTAGTTCTGAGGAGTATAGACAAGATACTGTTACTGTGTCGTTGAGATTTGTTAGCACTTCAACAGGTGAAGTTCTAGTTACAACTACAGCAACTAAAACAGTAATATCTACATCAACTAATGCTACAATGTTTAGGTTTGTGGATCTTGATACTATACCTGCAGAAGCAGAAATGGGTATAGCTAAAAATGAGTTAGTTTCTAAAGCAGTTCGATCAGCTATTGACAAGGCTCTAATAGATTTAATATATAAAGGAGAGGAAAAAGGCTACTGGAAATTTAAGAAATAGGTGAGTTTCTTTATAAATACTAGTATGAAGAAAGTTATTTTATCCCTGTTACTAATAACAGGTACAATACAGGCTAATAATGAGATTTATCTTGACCAGTCAGGTGGATCGGGTACTTTTACTATTAAACAGACCGGCGCAACTAACACATTTGGTAAAGATAGTGATAGAGCAGGGCTGACAGGTACTTCTAAAACCTTTACATCCATTACCACTGGTACAGGTAACGAGCTTTTAATCCAAGAAGAGGGTAACAGTACAACAACTGAACTTCTTATTGCGGGTAATACTAACAAAATTGATTCAAATGTTAAAGGAGATTCTAATGAAACAACAATTGATATCGCTGGTAATACAAACGTAGTATTAGTCAAAGCTGATGTTGCTAATGATAAAGAAAACACTACAAGTAAAACTGAAACCGATGTAACTATTAAAGGTAATACAAACAATGTAACCTTTAGTATGGTGGGTACAGCTGATGTTACTAACATTTGGGCAATTACCGGTGATAGTAATGTAGTAAACTCTTATCAGCAAGGACAAACTGGTGGTGCTGGACATGAGCAAGCAGTTGAGCTTTTCGGAAGTTCAAATAAAGTTGATATTTATCAAATTGGGACAAAAGCTCATGTATTAGATCTTGAAGTTACCGGAAGTGATAATAAATATACTATCCTACAAACTGATGGCACGGCTGCGACATATACCAATCCTTCTGCTGTTACTGGTAGCGGTAGCTAATTCATATGGTGCTGGTAAAGTTGTAAAGCAATCACAGCCGGCTCAAATACAGCGTGAAGATATTAAGATTTTGACCGGGGTGGGGACTCCGGTCAAAATGTATGACCAGGTAGAGACTTTAAACGGTACTTTAAACATAGTATTTAAAGATGATACAAAAGTATCATTATCAAAATACTCCAAGCTTGTTATAGATGAGTATGTTTATGATAGTAATAAAAATGTAGGTAAAGTTTCTCTAAAGGGTCGGTTAGGTACTCTCAGATATACGTCAGGTAAGATAGCTAAAAACAACAGAAAGAATGTAAAGATAACTTCTCCAACTGCTAGTGTTTCTGTTAGAGGTACAGACTTTACTATGACAGTTGAACCTACTGGTAAGACTACATTCCAGCTATTACCATCTATAGATGCAAATGGTAATGCTTATACAGGATCTATAGCCGTATCTAACTCGAGTGGAGTTGTAGTATTGAATCAAGCATTTGAAGTAACAAGAGTGGAAAATAATTTTAAACCGCCATCACCTCCAAAAAAAGAAGCAAGACAAGCACCTCAAGATGATAAGCCAAAAGTAAAAGACGATCCAAGAGATAATAATAACAATAATAACGATAACACAGAAAAGAAAACGAAAGAATCGGAAACTGATACAAAAGTTAGTATTAAACCTATTGAGTTATTTCAAACTAATCCATATGATATGAGTAAAGTACTGTTTAGAAAAACTACTGAACAAGGTAATGTTACTTCGTTAAATATAGATGCAACCTCTAATACGACCATTAACTATCTTAATAATGGAGTGTTTCAATCATTCTTACTTAATAATGGTAATAGTGTTATATTCAATATAGAACAATGAGCTTTAACAAAAAAAATTACTTTATATGTTTATTAGTAACTACACTTTTAATAGGAGTAAGAGTAATAGATCCTTTCTTTGTAGAAACTGCAAGACTAAAATCATTTGATTATTATCAAAGGAATCAAGAAAAAGTAGAAGCAGAGGAGATAGCAATTGTAGAAATAGATGAAGCAAGTTTAGAGACTAATGGTCAGTGGCCATGGCCTAGAGATATTATAGCAGATAGTATAGTTAAAGCTTATGATAATGGAGCTGCATTAGTTATATTACCTATACTATTTGCAGAGAAAGATAGAATGGGACATGATGATTATCTAGCTGATGTAATGAACCAAGTGCCGGTAATAATGGGACAATCAGCTTCTGTAAAAGGTAAAGGTAAACCTGTACCAAGAGGTGTTGTAGTTATAGGTGAAGATCCAAAAGACTTTATATATGATTATCCAGAAGCAATTGGACCAGTTAAAGAGTTAGGAGAAGTAGCTGCTGGTGTTGGTATGATGACAACTACACCAGAACTGGATGGTGTTGTAAGACGTATGCCACTTATAGTACAAGTTCAAGATAATTACTATAGTACTCTTTCTTTAGAAGCATTGAGACTGTTTGGTGGTAAAGATTCTTACCAAATTAAAGCTGATGAAGTAGGTGTTGAGTCAGTCAGAGTTTATGGATTCGATCCAATAGAGACGGATACTAATGCTCGTATATGGTTAAATTATAAATATAGATTTCCAACAGTATCTTTCAATAGTAATGATTGGAGTGCAATTCAAGATAAAATAGTTATTATATCACCAACTGCAGAAGGTCTTACAAATATAGTACCAACTAATCTAGGAGCTGATTATGCACATATAGTACATGCTACAAATTTGCAAATGCTAATTGATGAAAATAGATTAGAACGTAAGGAAGAATTCTTTATGCACGAACTAATTATTACAGCAGGTATATGCTCTATTATAATTATAGGTGCTCTATGGCTACCATATCTTGCTAGTTTAGCTTTTTGTTTAATTAGTGTAGTATTCTTACCTAAGATAGGTAGTAGTATGTTTAATCAAGGAGAGTTATATGATTTTACATGGCCCTTATTTACTATTTTTATTACATGGTCAGGTGCTACATTTATAAGATTTGTTCAAGAAAACAAAACAAAGAAACTTATTAAGAATCAATTCGAGCATTATTTAGCTCCTTCTATTGTTAAGTTGCTACAAAAGAATCCAGGTAAGTTACAGCTAGGTGGTGACACTAGAGAGTTATCAATTTTGTTTAGTGATTTAAGAGACTTTACTACATTAAGTGAGCAATTTAAATCTAACCCTCAGGAGTTAACTGATTTAATTAACAAGTATCTAACACCAATGACTGGTTGTGTTATTGATAATAATGGTACAGTAGATAAGTTTATAGGTGATGCACTAATGGCATTTTGGAATGCACCAATAGATGATGAAGATCATAGAGTTAATACAATTAACTGTGCTCTTGAAATGTTTGAACTCCTAGATAAATTAAATATAGAATTAAAAGAGAAAGATATTGAGCTTCGAATGGGTATAGGTGTCAATACGGGAGACGTTGTAGTAGGTAATATGGGTTCAAATCAACGCTTTGATTACACATGTTTAGGAGATGCAGTTAATTTATCTGCTAGACTAGAAAGTCAAACAAAGGGTTATAAGGTAGGATTACTACTTGGAGAGCAAACTAAAAAAGGTATTGAAGACAAATTTAACTTTGTTGAGTTAGATAAGATAGCTGTTAAAGGTAAGACAGAAGGTATTAAAATTTATACTATTATAGATAGTCATAAATATGTTATTGAGCATACAACTTTCTTAGATGCATATGTCAATCAAAGATGGGACTCAGCTATTGAACAAGCTAATATTAATAAAGATCTAATACCATGTATTGCTGGTTATTATGATATGATGATAGAAAGAATAGATATTCTTAAGACATCTAATAATGAAAATTGGGATGCTATTTTCCGATCAACATCGAAATAGCCAAGGGAATAGCCAATATAACACTAGCACCAAATATCCAGACAGCTGTATAGAGTAAAAGTCTCTTTATACGTTTTGTTATTAATGGAAAGAAGTCACTATCTTGACTATAAACTATTCCACTATCTTTCATACATATTATTTATGAGATTAACTCAATATACTGGTAATAATCTTGCCTTTGTCTGCAAGTTCAAACGGACGACCAGTAGGTGATAAGTATTCTTTTTTAACATTTAATCCAGCTAAATGAGCAACAGTAGCATTAATATCTGATATTGTTGCAGAATCTTTAATAACTTTAGAAGCTGTATCATCAGTCTCCCCGTAAGCCATTCCACCTTTTACACCTGCACCAATAAGAACTGTTGAGTATGCTTTAGGATAATGATCACGACCTGTATTAACATTAATCTTTGGTGTACGTCCAAACTCAGTAGCAATAACAATAAGAGTAGAATCAAGCAAACCTTCACTTTCTAGATCTTCAACAAGTGCACTTACTCCATCATCAAGCTCTTTAACTCGATCATCGAGCTTTGTAAAGTTATCTGTATGAGTATCCCAACCACCAGATGATACTTCAATAAACTTAATATCACCTCTAACTAGCCGTTTGGCAAGAAGTAAGCCTTGACCTAAACGAGAAGTACCGTAACGCTCTCTTTTTGTTGCCGGCTCTTTACTAATATCAAACAACTCCAAGTCTTTAGATTTAAGAAAACGAACTGTATCATCGTAGAACTCGTTATAAGTATCAGCTATAGGCGCACTAATCTTTTTGTTAATAACTTTAAGCAAAGCCATTCTTTCTTGAAGCTTATCATCAACCTTCGAATTCTTTAGACCGTCTTTAGGATCTACAATAGGTAAGGGTGATTGGCTCTTTGGTAAGAAGCCAGAACCTGGATGAGTACTAATACCATTAACAAGCACAAAGTCAGGAATAGCTTTATCTCTATTAGAAACATGCGATACCCATGAACCTAAAGAAGGGTGAGTTATAGTTCCTAGCTGTTTATATGATGTTCTGCTGAGGTATTGAGCTTGCTGATGTGCCCCTGTCTTAGAGGTTGTTGAGCGTATTACAACAGCTTTGTTCATTACTTCTGCTAATTTAGGAAGTCTATTACCAATCTGGAAGTCTCCTCTAGTAATAATTTTTTCCGTATCACCCATTACCTCTTTATCGTCTTTAGGATCGAATGTATCAATATGACTCATACCACCATCCAGATAGATATAAATAATGTTTTTAGCTTTTACGTTATCAGCAACAGGAGCATTTGCATATGCTTTAACTCCATAAGTACTGGTTGCCAATGCTTGTATAAATGTTCTTCTTTCCATATTAAATAATTAGTTTGAATTCGTGAGAATTAATAAGCACCCAAACAATATCAGAGAATCCGACTCCTTTGAATGCTTGTTGCTCTTCTTTAGAAGGTGATCTACCAATATAAGAACGAAAAACATAATCAACAGCTTCCTTTCTTTTTAGATCTAAAAGTTTCTGACCAAGCCTACTCTTTACTGACATCAACTCTTTGGTCATTCCAGAGTTCATAAGAGTTAAAATCTGCATAATATTAGCTTCTTGATTACCATTTTCAATTAGCTCTCTATCAGATCCTCCAAACTCTAGAATGAAGTTTCGAGCCCTGCCATCAAAGATATGAGATGATCTAATAGCAAAAACTTTACCAGCTTTAGGTGCTCCCTTATAATACTCTTTCTCTATCTTTTTAAAATCTTTATATATTTTTAATGCTTGTGTAGAGTTAAGTGTAGCTAGATCCTCCGGAAACATATAACGAAACTTTTCTATTCTATTCTCTGGCTGCCATTTATCTATATCTCCAGTATATAGAGTTATAATACTATCCCAAAGTTGAGCAGCAGTCATTCTTCTCATAATAGGTCCTTGAAAATTATCTTCCGGATCTGTTTCACAACCATAAAATTTTGTATTATATAATATAGAATTAAATTTCTTAAGATCATAGTTAACTTCTTTCATTACATCAACTAGATATAATAATAATTTATCATTACGACTTTCTCTAAGCTCATCATATTCTGCTATGTTATTAAGATTATCTATTAAAGGAAATCCAAATGCTTTATTCCAAAGTCTATTAACAATATTTGCAGTAAATGTAGGATGATCCTCACTTATTATCCATTGTGCAAAACTAGGCTGTAGTTTATTCCTCTTACGAGTCTCCTTAACTCTATCACCAACAGGTGTAGCTGCTTTAACAACTTCACCTGGATCACCATCTTTATATTTATAATCATGTGGTAAAGAAAGTACCTTCTTAAGATCACTATCTACTTTGTTACGATACCCTCCTTGTTGCCAGAATTGACCAATCTCATTAAGAGCTCCCTTTGTTTCTTTAGCTTTGTCTGTTGCTTCTGCTTCCTTACGAAGTCTTTGATATTCCTTACGCATACCTTTATCACTTCTTGTATTAACAGTAGTAAAGAAAGCGCTCATTTCATAATACTCCATCTGTGACCAATCATCAAAGGGATGGTCGTGGCATTGAGCGCATGAGACATCCATACCAGCAAATCCTTGAAAGGTATTAGATACATTATCAAGTAACATACCTTCATCTCTCAAAAAATATCCAACAGCAGGATTGGTATATATAGTACCTTGAGCTGTTAATATATCTTTAACTAATTTATTATAAGGTTTATTTTGCTTTATTTGATCTCTAACCCATGTAATATATGTTTCACCAGATACATTACCATTAAGCTTCTTTTTTAATCTAAGAGTATCAGCATAGAAGTTAAACATTGACTCGTTATAACCCTGAGAGTTAATAAGATATTTAACTAATTTTTCTCTATCGTTATATTTTTTAAACTCAATACTCTCTTCATATGTTGGTATCCTCCCAACAATATCAAGGAAGGCCCTTCTAACAAAAACATCATCAGATGATTTCTTAGGCATAGATAATTTCTTATACTTTAAGTCTTGTGCAATTATCTCATCAACTTTATTACTGTGATTTACTTCTCCATAGAGTGATGTTGCAACGAACATCAACACACTATATAATAGGTATCTCATCTTAATATTTAATCACCGACCTATAATATTCTTAAACTCACATGTATTAAATTGAATATCCTCCCAAGTATCTACATCAACATCCTTACTGATAAGATCAGCTAACATTACAGAAGGTTTGTGATTGAGGCCAGTACCAGCAACATATCGATGACCAGTTAGCCCAGCTACAACAGGATTAGAGGTATCAAGAGATCTAATATTCATTTCATCAGCAAAGTCAACATATGCACTAAACTCTCGAGCTAAAGATGCACCTAATAGGTGATGAGGTCTAGTCTTATCCCAGATACCATCATCCATTAAACGCTTAATAAAATGCTGACGACCAGCACACCAACGATCTAGATGCCCTAACCGCCCAGGTCTATTAGAAAGACTCACACTATTATACCATTTATAATCAAAAGAGATAGCAATATAGTCTGCATTATCAGACATAAACTTATAACAGTCAACCAGCTCTTGATAGCTATTACCTTGAACAACACCAATTTTAAGAGCATTAATATCTGGTGCGCCATTGGCCATAAACTTCATCCAAGAGCTCATAGTACCAGCTGAGTCTTCAAGTACATCAGGAACTATATAAAAAGTGGGATTAAGTTCCTCAGCATACTGACGATACTTATTAGGGTCAAATGATTCACCAAGCTCAAAGATAGAATTATCTAAAAGCACTTCTCTACCAGCAGCTAAAGAGCGTTTAAAAAACTTATAGTACTCAGAATGCGTCTCAAACAAATGAACCAGAGCATAATCATAATCATTATAGGATTGAGATGCATCTAGAATAGAGATAGGAGATTCATGACTTACAAGCATACCTTATTATAACTATTGCAAACTGATAATCAAGCATAAATATATGTATATGGCAAACATTAATACTAGTGTAGGTAGATTTTTAAGCGTTGCAAATGCTAGAGCGGATCAACTTACCTCTTTGGCTAAAGGAGCATTATGTTTACCTGCAATTATTTCCGGATTACCAGATTTTGGAAAAAAAGCGGTGGGTAATGTAATCGCTAGCGTTTCTGTTGTTTTAAATGAAGCTTCAGCATTGGTTAGTAATTTGGTAATAGGTACTATATTTGATGCAGTTAATAGAATTACTGGTTCAATTACTACAACTATAAATTCTGCTGTTGGTGCAGTTGCTTCAATAACTGGAGTAATTAAACAAGTTGAAGCTTATAAACAAGAAATTAAAGATAAAGTTCAAGATGTAAAGAATTTTACATCGAATAAAGAGAATTGTAACTTTGCAGCTGCTACGCTTTTAAATTGTATTACTAGTCAAGCATTATCTAATGTTACTACAAAGGGAGCAGTCAATATTAGTAAAGGTTTAGAGAGTGTAGATAGTGCTTCAAATAAAATAGCAAGAGAGATTGCATCACCAGCAGGTGCAATAAATAGAACAATTAATAAAGCAGCTTACAATGTAAGTAGAGCGGAACGTACAATTAGTACATCTAATATATTTTAAAATGTTTAAAAACTTATATATCGGTAAAGTTATTTTTGATAGTGATCTTCTAAACGAAAGTGATACAATACCTAAGAATAGAGTTAAAGTTTATATATCCGGTATAACCACTTCAGGTGAAGAAAACTTTAAGCAGCCTCGGGGTGTAACAAATGAAAATGTAATTTCTAAGGATACTTTAAACATAGTTGGTAATGAGGTTTACGCATACGTTATGCAACCTATAATGGGATCTGGAACCGGTGCTAAGTACAATGCTAATACTGATATACTCACAGTAGCTGACACCGGGGATATTAATGATTTAAATGCCCAGCCACCTGCAGAAGCATACTCACATGTTCATGATGGTTTTATAGGTGGTAATAATATTGGCACCGCGGGTGTAAATGTTACAGGTATGGCATATAGTCCGGATAATAGATCAAATGCTTATAAAGGAATGATGGCTCTACCTAGTGTAGGTGCTACTGTTGTGATAGCATTCTTAAATGGTCAAAGGGGTACACCGATTATATTAGGAGTTCTCCCAAGTATTGCAGATGTAGCATCGATACATGGTGTAGGATTAGAAGATGATATTAATCCTAATTACCCTGTAGCGTTTAGTAATTTAACTGAAAGGTCAGAAGATGATGGATAAAAAAATTAACAGTGCTACAGAATTTATTAATAACAGAGGTCAGGTGGTTTGGAATAGTATCGCTGGTGCTATAGTCTTTGATGAACTTAAAAACTCAGAAAGACTACAGCTATCGCATAAATCTGGTGATAATTTAAACTTTACGAATAAAGGGATAAGTTTATTAGCAACTAACAATATGCAAGAGAATATTCTCGGTGATAAATTTTCAACCACTAAGGGTAATTCATTTGCACAATCACAAGGTAACAAAGAAGAAAGATCGTTTGGTGATTTTACTCTCATTGCTGGTGGTCCATTATTTTATACCAAACCGCTGACTCAAAACTGGCTTGAGACATACGAACCAATAGCCGCGGCTAAAGCTGGTCCAGAGCTAGCATATGGAGGTAGAGGTAATAATACTAATGTTGAATATCCTGTAGATGGTACGTCAGCAGAAGATGGTTCTGTAGAAGGTGGTACTTATAACGTTAACCCTGCTCAAGATAATATACAGTTTTTAATGGAAGAAACTGCTCCTAAATTAGCAGAAATTGAATCTGATATGGGGGTAGGTGGTAGTATTAAACTACTAACTACAAAACATTTACATCTTCAAGCGGGTGGTGGTACTGCAGCTTTTGATTCAGGTATTATAATTCCTAATGGTAGATCAGTAACAAAAAAATTAGTTCCTAAAGACGGTTCTTTAATAAAAGAAACCAAGCCAGTGCCCTTATATGAGAATAAAGATACAGCGTCAGCTGTTCCATTCGGAGATATTAATGTAACAGCCGGGACGAAAATCAGAATAAACTCTGGAGCTGGTGGTGTAGGTATCAAGTCAGCAGGTGATATTAATATTGCTGCTACTGGGAGATATACAATTGGAGGAGCTGAAGTTGCTATAGTTGGTAGCACTATTGGTGATAGTGGTAGGGTATCTATTCTGTCTGATACAGATATTTTTATACAGAGTAATGATATTGTAACAATAGATGCACCCAATGTAAATATCGAGGCCGATGATCAGATTACTTATATAACACCAGAAGCTGTATACAGTGGTAATTTATATGTGCAGGGTGATCTTATTGTAGAAGGTTGTATACTAGCTAAAGGAGATATTACAGCAGGTGGTAGGGGTGGCATATCGCTCCTTAAACATAAGCACGGTGGTGTCTGTCGAAGTGGGGCTACAACAGACGGACCAAAGTAAGTAGGGGTGGAGGGAATCGAACCCACACTCAATCGATTATGAGTCGACTGCTTTCACCGTTAAGCTACACCCCCAAAAGTCTAAAGTATTTCGTCTACAAGACCAAGATCAAGACATAGCTTTGCATCAAACCAAAGATCGTGCTTTAGAATCTCATTAAGCTTCTTCATTGGTACTTTGGTATACTCTTTATAGATCGCCTTAATAGTATCCATTAAGTGCTTATTGTTCTCCATATCATCCTCTAAGTCAGTATACTTACCATACATACCAGAAGAAAGTTGATGAATAAGCATCTTAGAATACTTACCAATATAGCGCTTTGTACCAGCTGCTGAAATAATAGTAGCGGCAGATGCAGCTGCACCATCGATATATGTATGCACCTCAGCGTTAAGGTTGCGAATAGTATCTAGTGTTGCTAGCCCTGCAAAGAGTGAACCACCATAGGAATTAATACGTAAGTTGATAATTGGATTAACATCCAAGAACTGCCCGGAAACTGCTAGCTTTTTATCTACAGCATGTAGTGTTGAGTTGAGCTCTAGAGCATTGGATTCTGAAACATCACCATAAAAGTATACTTCATTTTCAATAGCTCTAACAGCTCCACCTCCCCCGCCACCACCTACATTCATTTTTCCTGCAAGTAAGGCTTCGATTGCTGCTGTTGACTCTTCGTCACCTTCTCCTAGTTCTTGTTGGTTAGTATATTTCCACTTCATAGTTGATTTTCTGGGTAGCCTTTAGTATCACCAACTAGCAGCAAAGATATATCTCGACGCGCAGCCGATACTATTAATTCTTCTTTTGCAGTTAGTGATTTTTTTGGTTCGAAAAAATGAATACTGAGCAAACCAATATTGCGCCATTTTCCATTCGATCTTAAAATAGATAAGTGATTAGCAGCAACATCATCATCTTCCATAATTTGAAAGTATGGTGTCATACTAAACTCTTCTCTATGCGTACTCATTATAAGGTGGAGATATTTATTATCAACCACTTTCTTCAATATACCGCCCATTTTCTCTAAAACAAAAGCACCGCCAGCTAGCTCATTTATAATTCGTCGACCTCTCTTTTTAGTCGCTTCGTATACAAGCTTCATCTTCTGTGTACTAACACCAGTATGATATTTACCACCATTATGAAATTTATGGATAATAACTCTATCAGCTTTTAATGCATCTAAAAGATTCTCTATATAGCCTTGTACCTGTGATTGTAACTCGAGCTGCGTAGCATTAATAGGGTCTTTTGGGTCTTGTTTACTATTTCGCTTACTATGTTCTCTTTTAAAGTACCAACCTACAAATGGTAAAAATATACCATACCAAAAATCTTGAATAAACTGTAAACAGTCATCTGTAAATGCTCCTAAAGTAAATTGTATTGCATTTAAGAAGTCAATCATATATGTAGGTGTTATAATATTTATGTTATAACACTAATAAAGCTAGAGTTTTAACCCTCACATGTAGAGCATTCGTTAAGAGAACGTGCAAGCTCTTGCGCAGGATTAGCGCTACGCTGATAGTATAGAGATTTAATACCATTTTCCCAAGCCCACACTAAGAGTTCATTTACTTCTTTAGGTTTAGTATTCGGTGGTACCATCATATTTATAGATTGTCCTTGATCAATATACCTCTGTCTCTGTGCAGCTTGTATAAGAATTTCCTTTTGAGATATCTCTCCAAAGTTCTTAAAGACTTCCTTTTCATGATCTGTAAGGAACTTTAAGTGTTGAACTGACCCTCCCTTAGTTAGAATACTTTTCCATGTAGAAGTATCATCTTTATCATAGTTCCTTAAGACCTTTGTAAGTTCAGGGTTCCTATAGGTAAACTTACCTTTTGCTAGATCTTTAGTAAAGTAATTACTATTAAGTGGTTCTATAGAGGGGCTAACTTGTCCTAATATAAAGGAACTACTAGTAGTAGGAGCAATAGCAACTAAGCAAGAGTTCCTTAAACCGTAACCTTCCATAAGAGAAGGAACTCCATACTCAAGTGCCATTAATCTAGAAGCAGCAGTAGTTCTTTCTTGAATAGTTTTAAAGATAACAGAGTTCTGTAGTTTAGCTTCCATTGATTCGAAAGCAATACTCTCTTGTTGTAAGTAAGAATGCCATCCAAGAACTCCAATACCTATCGCTCTTTGCGTGACTGCAAACTTATGAGGCGACTCCATATTCTTAATACCTCTTGTCTTATTAATGAATTCAGTCATTACCGCGTCAAGAAAATATGTTAGTACTTCAATTGCATCTGTTTCTACAATCTCCGCCCATTTAGCTAAGTTAAGGGAGGATAAATCACATACGAACGATTCATCATCTTCTGTAGATAAGAAGATCTCTGTACAAAGGTTAGAAGCATTAATACGTTTATTTTTATCCTTATATACTTGCGGTGCTTGATTATTAGCATTATCAGAGAAGAAGATATAAGGATATCCTGACTCATAACGCTTCTTAATAACTTTGCCCCATATACCCCGCTTCTGCTTATCACCAGCAATCATCGATTCCATCCATTCGTCACTTACAGTAACACCAATAGATAGATCTTGAATGGAGTTACCTTCGCCACGAATACCTAAGAACTCTTCAATGTCCCCATGATCAATAGGAAGGTAAGCAGCAAAAGAACCTCTACGAACATTACTCTGCGAGATATAATTAGTAAGAGCATCAAAAACAGTTAACTGGTGATGAACACCGGTAGACGTACCTCCAGTTGAGATCTCTGCACCTCGGGGTCGTACATCACCAAAGTAAGCGGAAGTACCTCCACCCACCTTAGACATAGTGCCAACTTCGGCAACCTTACCTAGAATCTTTTCCATATCATCAGGAATATAAGAACCAAAGCAAGAGATAGGTAGACCACGATCTCTACCAAAGTTAGACCAGATAGGAGAAGATAGAGAATAGAAACCTCTATGCATGTAATCGATAAATTTATTTGCCCAACCTTCAATACCTAAATACTCTTGCGCTTTAGTTGCAATATCTACGATACGTTGTTCAGGTGTCTCACCAGGTAGTAAGTAGCCTCTCTCGAGAAACTTACGCGAATCGTCGTTAAGCCAATAAATATCACTCATGTTACTCTACTATTGTATACTACGTTTTAATTAAAACAAGTCATCTTCATCAAAAGATTGACTCTTTTTAGAGTATTCTACAGGACGTGAGTGAAAGAAATCGGTCATATTATTACCAAGTAGCTCTTCTTCAAACCACATAGTAGCTTCTAGAAGATTATGATCAATTTCAAATACAGGTTTAAATCCAATCTGCTCTAGAGATGCATTAATTCTATTCTTGATAAACTCCTTTACAGTAGGTGCATCTAAACCAGGCTCTTTAATACCGTTAATCATCCAATCAACAATCTTAGCCTCAGAGTTAAATGCTTCAACAGCTTCTCCTCTAATACGCTCTTCTAGCTCCTCATCAAACAGTTCAGGCATTTCTTCACGAATTGTATTGATAATCTTGATACCAACAAGAGCGTGTATGTTCTCTTCATTACGAGTATATTTTACCTGCTGATCTGTATCTTTCAAAACGTTCTTATATCTAGCGAACCAGTTAATAACATAGAACTGAGAGAAGAGAGATACATTCTCAACAAACAAAGTAAATAGAGTTAGAGCATATAGGTATTGCTTTTTAGAGCTACTATAAAACTTATGTGTATACTTACGTAGATAGTTGACACGGCCTTGAATAAAATCTAGTTTGAGATTCTCCTCAAAGATATCTTCCATATCAAGTACAGTTAGAAGCCTTTCATAAGCATTATTATGGATAACTTCTGTATTAGCCATAACATAGCCTAGATCTTGAAGTGCTGGGTGTGGTAAGTTTTCACCTAATCTAGCCCAGAAGCTCTTTACAGCTACTTCAATTTGACCGATAGCAGATAATACTCTTACGATAATTTCTCTCTGCTGATCATTTAATTCAGTCTTAAATTGCTGAACGTCAGACGTAAAAGAAAACTCTTTATCAGTCCAGAATCCATTATGCATAGACTCAATAAATTGCTCTGTCCATGGATAATGGTTAGGCTTGCGAGACAGTTGTTCCTCGAAAATTGACATTATAATGTAATCTTTCTTAGTTAAATATATTTAATAAGATTATTATACAAGCTCTTTAGACTGCAAACTACCATTAGGTAGGTTGTAAATTGCCTTATACTTCTGTCCTTCAGAGATGATCTCTACACTCACTTTGGCCTCCTCACAGACCGGATTATCACAAATCTTATCGCTCACGAGGATTTCTCTCATTAAACGACCTGTTGCAGCTTCAAAAATACGTATTGTATTATTGCGGCCCAACCTTGCGATAAACTTATTGTTATTCTTCATATTGGCTTAAAGTATTTATGAACGCAGCCACCGCTGGATCGGATTTATGTGTAGCAAAGTTCAAAGTATTTGAAAGTTTCTTCCTAGTACCCGTATTGCGTATTTTATGGAACTCAATCATGTCTTTCATGTCTTGTGAATCGGGTCCTGGTAGCGATTCATCATCAGTAGTTAATATGTTTCTGATCTCTTGTACAGAGTATCCTTTATTTAAATAACCTTTAACCTTACGAGTTATAAAGTATTTCTTTAAACTATCTTCATCTCCATACTCTAATACCTTTTTATCAAAGTAATCCTTTGCAAAGGTATAAGCTTTACCGGATACTGCGCATACTATTTTACGGGAACTCATTATATATATTATATTTTAATCTACTCCCAGGGAAAATCAATCCAAGTATGGTCAGATAATACAACTCCATAATGATCTACCTTCTTAGTAGCTCTCTTCTCTGCAAAAATAGCTGCATACCTAACATAATCAAATCGATCACCTATTGTCTTTCGCATGAAGTTAATTGTATTACCAGTATCAACCTTATCATCAACAACTAGAATACGAGAGTCTTCTGGCAAAGCATCGAAGTCGATATTTTGTGTAACAATCATATCATCTGTTTGTTTGTTTCCTTTATAAGATGATACACCAAATGTTAATAACTGTGCATCTAAAATATATGATATAATTTTTGCAGGTAACAATCCACCTCGTGAGACTCCAATAACATGTGTAAAGGTGCGACCGTTCAATTTAAAGCGTAGAGCAAGAGCTTTAGAAAGAAAGTCGATAGTTTCATATTCAACTTTGCGTTTTTCCATACCTTATTATAAGTGCTATTTAAGCATAATCAATTAAATAATATAGATGAGTCATTATACAGAAGACCTTGCCACTATTTACGAGAGCTTTGAAGCTGTTTCTAATGGTCAATATTCTCCTGCTCAAGGACAGCCATCATATAGAAAGGGTTCATTACCAGGTGCATATGCAGGTAGTGCGCCTAGGCCTTATGAGATGGGATTGACTGGTAGTGGAATTACCGCAGTCATTGCTGATGAAGAAGAAAATCCAATATTGCATAAAATAGCAGAACTAATGGATGATGCAGAAGGTAAAGGTATGACATACGCTCTTTTAATGCTAGCAGATCTTAGAAAGTTTATAAAAGAAGAGCTACATAAAGAAGAAGATTAATCTGGATAAGCTTTATTAACCAGTATCTCTATAATAAGGTGTAGTATATAGCAAGTAGCAGCACTATATAATGCGAATAAAATATTTGGCTTAATTATTAACCCGCACCAAAACCCGGTGCATAGAGCGCACTTTAATAACTCGTCAATAAATTTATAACGAGTTGTTAACCATTTACGTGGAGCATTTAAGATTGTGCCATACATTAAAATATGACACAATCCATATGCTGCAAATGTTAATAATAACAATCTATCCATTATCACCTATAGCTTCGACAGGGCAACCTTCTAATGCTTCCATACAGAGCTCTAACTCTTCATCATTTGCTGGTTGCTTATAAACGTAAGAGTAACCTTCATCTTCTTCTCTCTCAAAGTTATCAGGTGCTGTCTCACGGCATAGATCACAATCTATACATTGCTCGTCAACGTAAAATTTACCCTCTACGTTTTCTAGATTCTTATCTTCTATATCAGCCATTATCCATTTAAAAGTTGCTGGTCTTCGTTAATAGTACGAACAGCATCTCCCATCAATTGTAGTTCTTCTTTTTTAACAATGATAGTATTACCATCATCGTCAGTTACTTTATAGCTATCTTCGTCAAGCTTCTCTACTGTAGGGCAGCCTTTTTTACCACAACATACCCGAACTTTGTTTTCTGTCTCTCTCTTTATCATAATGTTATTTGTTAAAATGCGCTTTAAGAGCATCGAGCACTTTAGTCTCAGCTCTTATATCAGGATCTGTCTTACGTCCTGGTGATACTTCACGGTGAGTTGTAATAGTAGAAAGGTCTTCTGGCCACCCCCATTTTTCAAAACGTGGAACCATATACTCAACAGCAGAGGCAACCTCTGCATCAGTAAGCTCTCTTGAATTAGTATCATTGGTAAATGCTACACCGAGCATAAATCCATTACAACCACCACGACCATTAAACGATGACCTACCAGCATGCCATGCACGTTCATTATCATCTGCAAAAATAGTCCGACTACCATCCGTATCAATCAATACATGGTAGGATACATTTGATGTATCATTTAGAATCCAACTAACACCACCGGCATACGACCCGTAAGAGTGATGTAGTACAACACCCTCAGGTTTAATCTTAGAAGAACTTTTATTAGGAGTAGGCCGAACACGCTCTTCAAACTTACCGTCTACCTTATTAGCAGTAGATTTTTTCTCACTTGTAATTGCTCCATTATCTAGAGCATCAATAATTGCACGTGCTGTATTTTTACCGTATATACCATCAGCGGTTGCCCCGGCCAAGCGTTGAATTTTCTTTGTTAGATCTTTTAAGGTCATGAATTTATTTATGGTGTTTAGCGTAGGTTTCCAGTGTTAGAAGCATAAATATTTATGTTATGGAATTTATTATACAATTTGTACAAGATCAGCCATGGTTCGGAGTAGTAGCAGCAGCTGTTGTTCTCGCATCATCTATCGCAGCACTTACACCTACACCTAAGGAAGGTACATTTTTAGCCAAAGCATATAAGATTATTGACTTGCTCGCTCTTAATATTGGTAAAGCTAAAGAAAAGGCTGCTGCTAAGGAAGCTGCTAAAGAAGCTGATAAGAAAAAATAATGGTTGGCCTACTTAAATCTTTAGTAACAGCTGCTAGTGCGTATTTTCAATTACGTAATAAAAGCTTGTACTTTGATAAGATGAGAGAGTCACGTGAACGTAGAACAAAATTAATCAATGAAATCGAAGAACTTCGCAGCCAGCGTTCTAACGCTGCTACTGATAGGGCTGACTTCTTGCAGTCAGAGCTCCTCTCCGAAAACGAATACTCTGAACATTTATCAAGCCTCTTCTTTAAGCTTGAAGGCGGGGACAAAGGTTCAGACTGAAGAAGGAGTATATAACGTACAGCAAGATGAAATCTGGCATTCAGATAAGCGCTATAGAGATCTAGAAAGAAAGCTATTCGCTAAATAAAACAAAGCCGTGCTTAAGTACGGCTTTTTTATTAATACTAGATAAATATATAAGATGACGGAGCAGTTTGATGAAGGTTTTAAAGAAGTCTTAATGACTTTACTATCCTTAGGTGCTACTGCTTATGAGACAGATTATATCCTCAATAAGCTTAAAGAAGATCCTACACCTATTGAGCAGAAGATACAAGCTGTTAAGAAAGCAGATGATATGATCGAATCTCCTAAGTTCGATGCTGTAGCAGATGAGCTAATAAAACGTATGCAAGCACCTGTAGCTAAAGTAGCTGCTAAGGGATCCCCCCATTATATTATAGATAGATTAGTTAAAGGAGGCTTAACTAATACAGCTGCTATTGGTATAGTTGCTAATCTTCAAGCAGAATCTAATCTTGATCCATCAATTAAGCAATATGGAGGAGGTCCTGGTAGAGGGTTAGCCCAATGGGAGAAAGGCGGTCGATTCGATACTGATAGAATTAACTTGGTTAAGTTTGCAGAAGATAGAGGTACTAGTTGGACTGATCTAGATACTCAGATAGATTTTATACTTAAAGAGATGAGAGTGCATCCTGAGTATAAAAAAGTAAAAGCAATGCTTAACAATGCAAAGAATGTCGATGATGCAACTATGATATTCTTAAGAAAGTATGAGAAGGCTGGAACTCCTCATACTGATAAAAGATTAGCTTATGCTAAAGATTTAGCTGCTGATCAAGGCTGATCTACTAATTCAGCTCTTTCAACTAGTCGCTTGTAATTTTCTTCGTGCTTAGATGCTACTTCCATCTTTGACTGACCATAGTATTCAACAGCATAATTATGTTCAATTAAATACTCGTTAATATTATGATCATCTGACGTGACTACTATACCTAGCAATCTACCAAACTTACCCTTACCGTCAAGTTTAGTTTTAACTACAACGCTATCACCAACAGCGACAAAACCATCAACTACTTTTTTAGCGAGTTTACCAGCTGCTTTTTCTTTTAAGTCTCTTGTTCTACACTCTGGTGTATCAACCTTATACAATCTTACACTCTGATTTCGAAGTACTACATCAAATCCGAGATCAATATCTAATATAATTGTATCGCCATCAACAACGCGTACAACTTTAGCCCTATAACAAAATGGTTCCATTAACTTATTTATATTAGCAACTAGTTAACGCGTCTTACCTTGACCACGATACTTCTTCTGATAGTTTTTAGAATGTTTATGATTAGATGAACGAGTCTTTGCAACTACACCCGGACGTCTCTTCTTCTTATTCTTACTAGTAGTACTATTAATCTTCTTAGCCATATCTAATTATAGTATAGCTTAAGATATAATCAAGTAGAAAGCCGTTATAAAGGACACGACTTCAATATAACGGCTTTCTGTTGTCCTTAAGGTAGTGCACACTCATGGTGTACGGACATATATGTATTTATGTTGCGATTATGTTAATATAGACTAAATATTTTTATGAGTGCTTCACAACAACCGGCATGGCCTAAGTTTAAATATTTAACAAATGAGGTTGGAGGTAACCTTACCAAGACCAGAACAATGGGATTAGATGCTTCTGGTAAGATTCATTCATTAGGATATAAGACTGCATTGATTATCGAGACAGATACTAACAAAGATACTATTGTTAAGAAGCCGTGCGAGACTAAAGGCTATATAGGTACAGTAGATGCATCAGATGGGTATACATATTATATGCCAGCTTACTCAACTACTATACCTAAGCTGAATAGAGAGACTGGTGAGTTAACTTATGATAAGAAGTTTCCCTCTATACCACAAATACGCTCTGGAGCTGAAGGTAACAATGGCATTATCTATATGCCTACCTATACAAAGACTTTAAAGATAATTACATTAGATACAGCTACAGGTGAAGTAAATACAATCACACCAGATAAGCCAGCTCGTAACAACTTCCCAGCATGTAACCATATATGGGGAGCAGCTGCAGATAAGAAGGGTGAGATATATATGCCTCAGGTATTAGGTACTAATGTAGCTAAGATAGATAGGAATGGTATCTTCAAGTATCTAGAAGGCGCGCCAGTAACATCTGGTGTATCAGGATGGACACATAAGTATATTGGAGCTATATATGTAGAAGCTGTAGATAAAGTATTCTGTCTTCCTAGATGTGGTAAGCGTATACTAGTTATTAACTGTGCTGATGATAGCTATGTTGAGGTTAACCTTCCGGAAGACTATCTTAAGGTAGCCAATAAGAATAAAAACTTCCATGGGTTCTTAGCACCAGACGGCTGGGTATATAGCGCATTCTGGGCTGATACTCTTTGCTTTAGAATTAATCCGGATACATTAGAGATACAATGGAAAGATTACACAGAAGACTTTATTAATGGAGCAGCTAACGTAAAAGAAGGTTCAGGTATAATGAGCTTAGGCACAGGTTATTCAACAGCAGCTCTGGTTAAAGATGATAGTGTATATCTAGGACTCGCTGGTACTAACAAAGCAGTTAAGCTTGAGTACGAAGAGAGCAAAGTATCCTGTATTACAGAATCAATAGTAGTAAGTAATACTTCTTGCGCCTCTCCTAGTCCGTCGACAGTTATAAGCAACACCTCCTGTCCAACAGTAACATGTAATGTATCATGCGCGTCATCTACAATAACATGTAATACATCCTGCCCGTCACCAAGCTCAACACCATCAGTAGTACATTGCTCATCACCTAGTCCATCAACAGTAACATGTTGTGCTATATGTAGCTCACCATCAGCTAGTTCATGCTGTAATGAAGAGATCTCAGCAGTTATTATACCTACCCCGTCTCCAACTAAAGCACCGGTAACATGCTGCACTAGTAGTTGCGAAACATCATGCTGCCTATGGTCGAGGTTTACACGTGGCTTTAAGAAAGGCTTCTGTAAGAAATAAGACTCCGAAGGAGAAGTCCGCCGTAGGCGCCAAAACCAAAACCGCCGTAGGCGTAGCGGCAGCGCTACTC
>UEXM01000714.1_pt1 | contig 32945 bp, 23 predicted proteins | sample 1796661 | NCBI WGS metagenome assembly UEXM01 (sample SAMEA4772469, study PRJEB27181) | metagenome
GTCATATTATAATGCATCAGGGAGTCTTAGGTGGCCCACTCCGGGACCATCCGACGTTCCATCATATCAGTTATCTGCAATCCCATGGATGACATCTTCGACAGCACCAAGCGCCACGGCAATGAAAATTTCATTTCCTGCTACTACTCGATGGGTCGAGGTGATGAACACAGGAGGACAAGGCCTTCGAATAGGTTTTAGTAATAATGGTACAATAGGTAATCCACCTACTGATGCCCATTATTTTTCGCTCCCAGCTACAGCTGGTACGCAAACTTCAAGATGGGAACTAAGGTGCTCAGAAATATACCTTTATGGTGTTGGTGGTGCCACTACATTTTCTTTAGCTGCAGGTTTATCACCTGTCCCTAGCAGATATTTCGATGCAATGTCAGGTTCACTCGGCGGTGTATATGGTGGTGTTGGGTAATGAAACGTAACGAGCTTAAGTCATTAATTAAAGAATGCGTAGTAGAAGTATTGCAGGACGGTATTGGTCCGTCGCTTGGCACTGAGCTACGTGAATCAGCACGTCCTCGTCCAGCACCAAAAAGAAGCACAAGTTCTAGAAAAACATCTAAGCAATCATCACCAAAAAAGAAGCATGTGTCAGGAATATCTACCGATATAAGCCCGGACCCGATAATGCAATCTATCTTTAGCGATACTGCGGCTACAACACTTCAGGCACAAGTCGCCGGTGAACGCAGAGGCCCCAGTCTAGTTGCTGAGGGTGCTGACCGCGCCGCAATGATAGTTGCCGAACACGATCCGGATGAGTTATTTGAAGGTTCTTCAAATTGGGCATCACTTGCTTTCGACATTTAATGAACTTTTTTAGTTTGCTAATATTTATAAGCAATGAAGCATTAATAGCTTCAATTTAAGGAGTATTAATGTCTACATTCAATCAAACTATCGTATCACCAGCTGCAACTACCAGAGGGCTTGGTGCATCTAGTACTGCTACGCTTACTGAGATGTTTCCTGCATCTCCAATATATGACGGTGAGATAACAGACACCGAAGTTAACAGTTCCAACGGAGGAACTTACGTAGAGTTATTACAAGAAGGGGATGTTCCAGGCTCGGGTGGTTACTACGGTTTCTCACCTCCATTTAACAGAGATTTTGTTGATGCGCCTAATATACCCGCGGATATTGTGACAGGAGCTGGCGGCTTGCCAGCCACCGCTTATGTCCCAAACCCAGTCCCGCCTGGCCCTGGTGATGTAAACCCGTTAAACCAGCCCGCCCCTCCATCAGATCCTAGCTTCCCAAATGGCCCATCAGACTCGTTCCCGGCATCTGCTGGCGGACACACCTCAGATCCCGCTGCCACATCAGCCAATATTGCAAGTACAACTATTGGTTCGTATGGCTTAGGTACATCAGGAGCTTAATTTCGTGAGATCACTCTGGGATGTGATTGACTTGCGTCTCGATGAAAAGGCGCAAACTGATCTTCGTTATGGAAGATTTGATGCTAGAACCGGGCATGGCTATGGTGCTGTGCCCGGCGGCCGATTTTCTGCAACAGGAAGTCCTACACCTGTAAATACTGCAAATCAGGCTAATGCGTCATATCCGTATATAGACCCAGACAATTTTGAAGAAGATGATGATATTGACAACGAGGACTCTACTGATTTTAAGAAAGCTTTATTTTCTAAAGTAGGTGTCCCGGCAATGTCTAATGACCCATCACCTGTTTTTGATAAGAGATCATTTGTTGGAAATGATTTTAATGCGATATCAGAAGGTCCAGGCCGTTCCGCACCTTATCCAAAACAAACAGGAATGACGAATCAGTCTAACAAGACTAGAATGTATAAAAATAGAGGTCCTGCTGTCGGGGGTACTAGTCCTAGGATGGGGCCTCAAGGAAAAGGACCACACACATATGGGTCAAAAGCGGGTTGGTCGAGTACGCCTCCTGTCAGATTTGACCTAGATGATTTTATTGTTTATAGGCTACAGGATATGCCAAGTAATGATCAACGCGCTGTTATGAAAGCGGCGAAAAGACCAAAAAACGCGTAGAAATAGCGGAAAAAATATAACAATTTTATTTTAATGACTTGAATTTACACATAATCAAACATAGTTATTGTTTGATGCGAATCACCAACGGAGGTTTTGCTTATGTCTTCATCAATTTATGAAGAGGCTCTTGCAGATGTTAAGAAGTTAAAAGAAGTCGCTGAGCAGAATGCTAAGAATGCGATAATTGACGCCGTTACTCCAAAAATCAGGGAAATGATTGAAAATCAACTGATTGGAATAACCGACAACGACCAAGGCGATATATTAAATGATCTTGCCGAAAGTCTTCTAGACAATGATGCTGAAGATATTCAGTTAACGTCTGAATCACTTAAGGCGTTGTCTGATCTCGTTAACACAGATCAAACTTTTAATGCAAGAGACGCTGAGCTTAATTCTCTTTTAGTTCAGGAGAGGTTGCTGGTCGTAATGGATAACGCCTCCGACTCAGGTCCTGATATCAATGAGTTGGCTGAGATGAAATCACAAATTTATAATACTCACAAAGCTTTACAGGAAAATAAGGAAACTGTACAAGACGATGAGTTTAATAGAATTCAAAAGCGACTTGCGTCGCTTGACTATTTTTTGGCTGAAGCAATTGGAGAAAAAGAGATGAACGATAGAAACCTTCGAAATATATTAGATGAGGAAACTCTTCGTCTTGTCCTAGACCTTGGTGATGAGGTTGAGGTTGACCAGGATGCAGTATCAGTTGAAGTTGAGTCCACTGAAGACGCTGAGGAAGAAATCGATACAGCAGAGGCAGGTGAGGTCAGCGATGATGAGGAAGCCGAAGCAGAAGAGGCCAAAGAGGTCGAAGAGGTCGAAGGCGACGAAGACCTCGCCAATGTCAGCGATGCAATCGCTGAGTCCGACAACACAGATGAAGAAATGCTAGACATTAATGAAGAGCAGCTTGCTGGAATGATTCGCTCTATTCTTAATGAAGAAGACGACGCCGACATGACAGACGAGCAAGATGAGCAGGAAGCCATTATTATGGACGAAGAGGCCGACGACGACGCAGCCGATGAGGGTGAGTACGTCATGGAAGGAGAGCTTTCTGATGACACCGTGGTCGAGATATCGGAGTCAATGCTTCGAGACGAACTGGCCAAGCTACGTAGCTCTAAGGAGCCTAATACGGCACCCACTAGCACAATTACAGAATCAAATATGACAGAAGACGACCTTTCTGAGGTCGCAACACTTAAAGCACAGCTGCAGGAGTATGAGAAGGCTGTATCTTCACTCCGCGGCCAGTTGGACGAATCAAATCTGTTCAACGCTAAGCTTCTCTACGCTAATAAACTCTTACAGAATCGTAACCTGAATGACAGGCAACGAGTCAACATCGTTGAATCACTCGATGATGCAAAGAGTTTGAGAGAGGTACGGCTCCTTTATAAGAGTCTTACGGAATCGGTTACAACTAAAGGTAATCTTACCGAATCCAAGAGACGTCGCGCCGCGGGATCAGCCTCGCGTCCGACTCGCACCGGATCCGTCTCAAAGGAATCTTACCCTGAGACCGACCGGTGGGCCTTACTTGCAGGCATAAACAAGTAACTTTTAATTTTGGAGAATTAATAATATGAAAAAGTTTACACTTGAGCAGCTTACCGAGGGTATTCGTAACAGAAACCTCGGTGGCGAAAGTAAGAGGCTTGTCGAGAAGTGGAGTCGTACTGGCTTGCTTCGTGGCCTTGAGGGCACGGGCAAAGAGAACATGTCCCGTCTTCTTGAGAATCAGGCAGCTGAGCTCCTACGAGAGTTTAACTCCGTATCCACAGGCGGAGCGGCAAACACCGCCTCCGGTGACCTTCGTGGCTTTACTAACATTGCTTTCCCAATCGTTCGTCGAGTCTTTGGTGGTTTAGTGGCCAACGAGCTCATTTCGGTCCAGCCGATGAGTCTTCCTTCCGGCCTTCTTTTCTACCTTGATTACACGTATGGCAACAATGTCGGTGGTGACACCAACATTGATGGTACAGCAGGTTCTAACGCCGTTTACACGGCCGGCCAGTCAATCTACAACAACCCAGCAGGTTCTGCTGTCCAGACAGGCTCGCTAGCTTCTGGCGGTATGTACGACCTAGTTGGCGCAGGCTTCTCCCGCGTTCAGTCAGGTTCAACAGGTGTTGCCTTGACAAGCGTTGTATCAGGTGCATTTGTTAGCTCACAGTTGACAATTGTTGATGGCAGTACAGTAAGTGCTGTCGGTGAAGTTTCAGGAACTAATGGTCGTTTCCTTGGTTACGATCAGCAGCTTGTTCGAGCTCTCGATGAGGGAACGATTGCAAACCTGCAGTTCCTCGCTGTTCCTACTGCTAACATTACAACCGATCTTCCAGCTGCTGATTTAACACAGCTTGATCAGCTTGCGCTTTATGCTGCTCCTGAGACAACAAGTCTTTCAAGCACTTGGAGTCAGGAATACCAGGCCGGTAACGTATGGAACCTTCGTCGTTTGAACCAGAGAGTCCAGGGTACACTTAACGGTGCCAACTTGCAAAGCGTTACAGCAGCGCCGCTTAATGGTAACTACGTTTTGTTTGTTGTTCAGAGAACTGACGGTGCCTTCTCGGTACCAACAAGTCTTTCGATATCTGCCGTTATGGGTGATACTCTCAACGTTGACGCAACAGCCCCAGGCGCCGCTTCAACGTTGGTGATTCCTTCCTTCGAGTCAAACTTCGGAACCAGCCCAGAGCCGGTCATCCCCGAGATTGACATCAAGGTTGAGTCTATCGCGGTCACCGCGCAGACACGTAAGCTTAGAGCTCGTTGGTCACCAGAACTCGCGCAGGATCTTAATGCCTACCACAGCCTTGACGCTGAGGTTGAGCTAACACAGATCCTATCCGAGCAGGTTGCCCTTGAGATCGACCGTGAGATCCTGAATGACCTCCTTACCCAGGCAAATGGCGCAAACCTCTTCTGGTCGCGTGCACCTGGCAAGTTCGTCAACAAGGACAACGGCACCGAGATTGGTCGCAACACGGTCGGTGGTAACGCCGCACCTGGTCCGGCATTTACCGGTACCGTCCGCGAGTGGTATGAGACTCTAATCGAGACAATTATCGATTGCGCCAATACCATTCACCGTAAGACTCTCCGCGGTTCGGCGAACTTTATTGTCGTCTCCCCGGATGTGGCCACCATTTTGGAGGCTTCTGTCTACTACCGTCCAAGCTACAGCATCGACGGTGACGGTCAGGTCAGCTCCCCGTTCAACTTGGGTGCTGAGAAGGTTGGTACATTGAGCAATCGTTTCACTGTCTACAAGGACCCCTACTTCCCTCGCAACAAGATTCTTGTTGGCTACAAGGGTGGCAGCTACCTTGAGACCGGTTATGTTTACGCTCCGTACGTACCGCTCATCGTCACACCGACGATTTTCGCCCCTGAGGATTTCACGCCTCGTAAGGGCGTGATGACCCGTTACGGTAAGAAGATGGTTCGTTCCGACTTCTACGGTACTGTGACATGCATGGATATGCAGATCATCTAATCATCGTTAGGTGATAAATAGTTGATTAATTTAAGGTGGGTCGTCCTTCGGGGCGGCCCACTTTATTTTTATGGTGTTTTACCATGAAAACAGCCATATTTATCTTGACGCTTAATTTACTTTTGTTAATAAGTACCTATAGTTTTATTTAGAGATTTGTCGCAGTATATTATCGGAATAGTAAAATGGGATCAACGGTAAAAAGCGCATTCGCATTAAGTTCTAACAAGAAAAGTGCTCTTGCGAAAAATGAAAAAAAAGAAAAGAAGATTCAGGAGATAGAACACATGTCAGAAGACGAAACTTTTAGTGCCGCAGATGATTTTGATTTTGTTAGTCATTATGGAGATCCTGTAGCGGATCAAGGCGATGAGCTACTTTTAGATAACACAGCTGGTAGCGCAATTTCTTGCGGATTTATTGGCGTCGGTGGTGGCGGCGGCAAGATGGCAAAGGCATTTATTGATGTTGGATTCAATAAAACAGTTCTTGTTAACACAACTAAGAAAGACATGCCTAACGGAGTTGATGCAAGTCATTTTCTTTTGATACCAGGCGCCGACGGCGTAGGTAAAGATGTCAATCTTGGAAAAAAGGTGTTAGTTGAAAACAGTACTTTGGTAGAAGATGTCCTTAAAAATAGAATCGGCAAGGTCGACTGGTTGTTCGTCCTGGCAGGTGGAGGTGGTGGAACAGGTTCCGCCGCAGGCTGGTTGCACGGTTCATTTGAGAGATACCTGAGGTCATCTGGAGCCCAAGGAGGAGTTGTTTACATACTATCAGCTCCATCTTCTCAAGAGCTTTTAAATCCTACCATAAAGAACAATTATGCTACTGCATTAAAGCAGGTTGAAGCACATCCTCATATTATTATTGATAATGAAAGACAGATGCAGCTCCTCCGTGGAAAAGTTGGTGTTCTCAATATGTTCACATTGGCAAATCTTACGTTTGCTAAAATGCTAGCTCAGGTTTTTAGGCTTTCAGGCGCCAGTTCACCAATACAGGCATTTGACACTAAAGATTTAGAGCGTTGCCTTCGTGAGCCAGGTCGGTTATTTATAGGAACTACAGTAGTGCCCGATCCGGCTGTGACAGGTCTTGGAAGTCGAATCTTTCAAGAATGTGTAAAGAATTCACCGTGTCCTTCGCCTACAGCTTCACCGACAGTTGGGTCATTATTACTTTGCGTAACTGAAAGTATGGCAGCTGATCCGGCTATTTCAAACCATATGGAATCTGCTACAGCATATGTCGGTGCTAGATCTGACGCATTATTTTCAGGAATATACGTGAGAAATGGCCTCCCAGGACTCGTGTCGATAGTTCTTCTTGGAGGATTATCTAGTTAGCCTGACGAAAGCTCTTTTCTGCATATTTATGATGTAGTACCGGAGTTAGTTCATGCCAAATTTTTTAAACACTTTAAATCCGACTCCTTTTGGTTTTTTTGACCTGGAGTCGGATTTTCAGTCTGAAGCTGACAGCCTTATCACGTTTGTGAAAAGAAAGCTAGGTGATGATATACTTAGCGTTGAGTTGACAAAGAAGCAGATATGGGCTTGCTTTGAAGAATCATTTCTTGAATATGGTTCACTTATAAATCAGTATCAGGCAAAATCACAAATAATGGATTTTTTGGGCACGCCAACAGGTTCATTATTATCGGGATCAGAACAAAAATATCCAAGAGAAACATTAGAGTTTTTAAGAAGACAAGCTGAACCATATTCTAGTGAAGCCGGCGTAGGTGGTTCTCAAAATGCGATGTCAGGCGCTATTCAGTTAGTTCATGGTCAGCAAGATTATGACATATATGATGACTTGATGACTGAGCCTGGCGGGACCACTACTGTGATAAGTACCCAAACCGCCGGCCGGCGAACAAAAATGAAGATTCAAGAAGTATACCACTTCTCACCATCTGCAGCATATCGATTTTTTGATTCAACATCAGCTATCAATTATCTTAATAATGAATTTTCATTTGAGTCATTTACACCTGAAAGCATTTTTTATGTTTTACCTGTATTTGAAGACATTCTCCGCGCCGGCCAAATGGATGTATCTCAGCGTGTTCGTCGATCTAATTATAGTTATCGACTACAGGGGACTAAAATACGAATTTTTCCAGCCCCAACTACACCACCAAACACATCTAATGTTAGGTATCTATGGATAAGAGCTGTTGTAAATGCCCAGGATCCGCTAAGCCCTCCATATACTGATGACAGTATTAATGGTGTGTCTAACTTATCGAATATTCCATTTGGTAATCTTCAATATGACAAAGTTAATAGTGTAGGCCGACAGTGGGTCCGACAGTTTGCTCTTTCACTTAGTAAAGAGCTGCTAGGATTAATCAGGTCAAAATTTGGGAATATTCCTATACCTGGAAATCAATTAACTTTAAACGGGACAGATTTAGTGGCCCAAGGCCGCGATGATCAAGAAAAACTAAAAACGCAACTTAGCGAAATGCTAGAATCTATGACATATGACAAATTATTAGAGATTCAAGCGGCAACATCAGAAAATATGATGAAGCAACTTAAGACAATTCCTGTGCCTAACGGCCTAGCTATAACGATGGGATAAATAATGGCACGCCTTTTTATAACACCTCGAGAAATTGACCTCATCAGCGATGTCACAAAAGAAGTTATTAAGGATGTAGTAGGGCAAAAGATTTATTATTATCCTATAAGCGATATAAAAAGCAAAATTCACGAAGTTTATCAAGAGTCACCAGAAAAAGTTTTTGATAATCCAATTGAAATAAATTGCCTTGTTGAATATCAAGAAACTGAAGTCACAACTGGGAAATTTGGCAATGATCAATACTATAGCATATCAGCCTTTGTGCAAAACAGGGACATGATAGATAAAGGAATACAGTTATATATTGGTGATTTTTTCAGCTACGGCACTGTTTTCTTTGAGGTAATTCAATTAATTGTGCTAGACAACATATATGGCCAGGCCGAATATACGGCAGGTGTTAAACTGGTTGGAAAAGAGGCTAGAAAGAGCCAGTTTGTTAGTAAGCTGTTTGGTCCAACTGACGAGTCATATTCAGATGCTGATGCAACGCAAAAGACATTTGTCCAGCAGCGCGGATTTGCTGAGAATGCTGAAGGTGTAACCGGAGACAAGAGGGCACTTATTGAACAAGGCAAAATGGAACTACCACCGGCCCCGGCCCCTGCTGAGGTTTCACCAAGAGGCGCTGATAATGATGGAACCTCTGCTTTTTATGACGAATCCTAGGAGGTGAATAATGGCTCGCCAAAATATTAGAGAAGAATCTATTAATAGAATTGGAACAGGTTACGAAGGGGACAATATACCCACTGATTTCCAAATTCCAGCTTGTAGTGTTGAAGATGTAGACAAGGCTGTTTTCGAACTTTTTGACAAGCAAATGACGCATCCATTATTTGTAGGCCAGCAAGCAAACGCTACAAAAGTTCCTGTAATATTTGCAACAGGTGAAAGATTTGCGTTAGTTAAGCGTAAAATTCCAATTCGAGACAAAAATAATGCGCTCATTTTGCCATTAATATCTGTTAGGCGAACTGGTATTGATTTAGTCCTTCCTTCCGAATATGGCTTACCAGGTGCTGTAGGGCCGCTGACAATAAAAAGAAAATTAAGTCCACGTGATCCAAAATATCAGCAGGTTATAAATAAGCGACGATTGATAAATCAAAAAAATGTTGCATCTAGCAAAAATTTTATTAATGCTAGTTCTAAAAGAGGTTCAGACCCAAATACGGTTGCATCTAGAAGAAATTCACACCTTACGTTTACAGAGCGATATGATTTTGATCGAGGTCGCCTTTTAAGCTCGCATCTTGGAAATAATATTTTTGAGACAATTACTGTCCCATTTCCTAAATTTTATAAAGCAAATTATGAAATAACATATTGGACCCAGTATACATCGCACATGAATCAGTTGATTGAAAATACAATAAATTCAGTAGAAACGCAAGGCAAAAATTTTAAAGTACAATCAGATAAAGGGTATTGGTTCGTTGTTTATCTTGGAGAAAGCTTTAGTCCTGGCGACAACTTTGATGATTTTAGCAATGATGAAAGAATAATAAAATACAGTTTTAATGTGCACGTATATTCATGGTTTTTGGCTAATCAGAACCCTGGGCAAGAATCACCATTTAGATATAAATTATCAGCGCCGCAAATTAATTTTGGGCTATTTAGCATAAACAGTCAGATAACTGTTCCTGGAGCACTTACATCTGATGTCGGAAGCGCTGATATAAATAAGTTTATTTTAGATGATGCTGAGGTTTTAGACAACAAAGGCGACCCAATTGACTCTAACAGTCAAATAATAGAAAGCACTGTAGAGACGCTTCGTGATCCATTTAGTAATGACACTAGGCCCAGGGAGGTAAAGATAGTAACAAGGAATCAAAGGCAAGGCGAGACTGTTGCTAGAAGTAGAATAGTGACCAAAATCGACGATTTCAGCCCGTGATATGGTCTTTAGACTTCTAAACTCATAATTATAAAAGATTGCTTAAGCATGTTAATTGGGAGACCGAAATGGCCGAGAGAACATTTAGATCGCCAGGATTTTTTGATACTGAAATAGACTTGTCCCAGAGACAGCGCGCTCCACTAGGCACACCTGCAGGAATTGCAGGCACTGCTGAAAAAGGTCCAGCGTTTGTTCCTGTGACAGTTGGATCGCTTGCAGACTTCAGAACGAAGTTTGGAAATTTAGATTCTAAAAAATTTGGCCCATACGCCGTAAATGAGTTTTTAAAGAATCGAAATGCTGCGACATATGTCAGAACGCTGGGTATTGGTGCAGTTACTAGCTCTAATGATATCGAGAATGAAAGAGTAAAAGGCACGTTGCCGGGAGCAGGATTTAGACTAGAACCTTCAGCTGTTGGTGCTGGTCAATTACCTGCTAGGGGCCATAATGAAGCTGTTCAATTTATAGTTGCCGATCACTTTTTATCTGCCTCTGAGACAATTGGCATGCCAATGTTTTCAGATAATGATAGCTTCGACAATGCCGCATCGAACATAGGTGTAAGATTAGTAAGAGCTATGGTAATGCCGGCTGCTGGAACAAGAATCATGGTGGCATCACACAATGAAGCGCTTGGGTATTCGACTACAATGAATGACCTTGCAACTGTTGGTGCCATATCAGATGGTCAGCTTGCATCATGTTTTAAATTAATTGTATCATCATCTGCGGGTTCATCTTTTGCTAATGATGATGGTTTTGCTGGAATTAAAATATACACAGCCTCTTTAGATCCTAGTAACGACTTTTTTATTGAAAAAGTATTAAATACAGATCCTGAAGAATTTTCTAACACAAAGCACTTTTTATATGCATCATTTAATGTTGATTCCGAACTTGCCGCTGTAACGACATCAGGTAGTGCGGTTGCAGTTTTGTCAGGCTCGACAGCGACGAATGACCACTCATTAGCATTTACATCCGCCTACGGAAAATTTGATGCCCCTTATAGCGCACCAATTACATCGCCAATAATATCACAGCCATATGGCTCAAAAGAATATGAACTATTTAGTGTTGAGGCGATCTCTGACGGCGCTTTTGCTAATACAGATATAAAAATATCAATTAGTAATCTTCGAGCGTCGACTGACCCTACAAACGAGTTTGGAGTTTTCACACTACAGGTTAGAAAGTTTACCGACACAGATTTGAATCCTGCTGTTTTAGAAGAATATCCTAACTTGTCTCTTGACCCAACCGCCGTTAACTATGTTGCCAAGGTAATTGGAACAAAGAGGATGTACTTTAATTTCCTTGCTGCGCAAGATGATGAAAGAAGATTAGTCGCAACTGGAAAATATCCAAACGTATCGGTATTAATAAGAATAGTAGAAAGTGACGATTTGCAGTCTGGTCGAGTACCTAAAGATGCACTACCGTTTGGATTCAAGGGCTATGCACTACCTCGGACATCACCACACAATAACGACTTTGGTGTAATAAGCAGTACAACAAAACTAGTAAATGGTGATATAGGAGGCTCCTCAGGCTTGTCTGGGTCGATTTTGCCGCCAGTTCCGCTTAGGTTTAAGGTGACAAGAGGAAACCTTTATGGCGCTGCTGCTGGTGAAACACCGGCATATATCGGACAGCCTGGATCTGAAGAAATTGCTGACGCCAGATTCCATTGGGGTGTTAAATTTGAAAGAAACACGTCACCTTATAATGCTAACCCATCACAAAAACTTAATGGCTGCATTCCAGCATTTACCAAAATGCTCGGTCTTGACAAGCAGGATGTTTTAGTTTCTGGAAGCAATATAGACACATTTAATAACAATAAGTTTTCGCTTGCAAGGGTTGCGCTTAGCGGAACAATATTTAGTCAAGTTAATACCGACACAGTCACAGAAATGATGAAGCAAGCGGCATACATTAGAAATGGTGCAGTAAACACAGCTGCCGTCGGTGCCGATTCGGCGCTTTACACTATTAATGATTCTGTTGGAAGTAATAATCGACTTACAATGGCAAGTTTGCTAGCATCAGGAGCGTTAGGCTTTAATAGATTCTCAAACTTTAATAAATTTAGTATGTTTTTAGCTGGAGGATTTGATGGTCTTAATATCCTAGATAAAAATGCCGCTCGCATGAATGATAAGGCTTCTTCAACATCAGCAGGCGGTGGAGCATCATCAGCATTTTCATCACCAGGATTAAGTTCTAATATGGCCGGCGTAGGTAAAAACAATAGCACAATTATCGCCTACAAGACAGCTGTCGATATTTTAACTGATTCTTTTGCTTCAAACATTAATATTCTTTCAATACCAGGAATAAGAGAGCCTTTAGTAACCGATCATGCGGCTACAAAGACTCGTGACTATTCTATGGCAACATATTTAATGGATATCGAGAATTATGACGATAACAATAATCGTCTTTTTGATGACAGAATAGCCAGGCCAAGTGTTAGAAGAACAATAGAACAGTTTGAGACACGCGCATTAGACAACAATTACGTTGCAACATATTTCCCCGATACCATTATCGAAGACCCAGCAGGCCAGCATGTAAGAACGCCTCCGAGCGTTGCAGCTCTCGGTGCCCTTGGTTTTAATGACAAGGTTGGATATCCTTGGTTCGCCCCTGCAGGATTTAATAGAGGAGCCCTTGAGTTTGTTAAAAACGTTGATGTTAGGCTTACGAAGGGTGACAGGGACGACTTGTATGACGCACGCATTAATCCAATTGCAACATTCCCAAGGCAAGGGTTTGTAATATTTGGACAAAAAACATTGCAGTTCGCAAATACAGCGCTTAATCGAGTAAATGTCAGGCGCCTTATGCTTGAAATCAAGAGGATCATTGTTAATATTGCTGAAGGTCTTCTTTTTGAACCAAATACAAGTGCAACAAGGGCAACATTTATAGCTCAATCAGTTCCTCAACTCGCGCTAATTCAGGCGCAAGCGGGAATAGAAAGTTTTAATGTTGTAATGGATAATACAAATAACTCTGCCGCTGATGTTGAGCAGAATAGGCTGAACGGTAGGATCATTGTGGTGCCAACAAGAGCAATTGAATTTATAGCAATTGATTTTATAGTCACAAATTCTGGCGTAAGCTTTGAGTAGACGAATATTTATTCGATGAAATTTTAGGAGTTTAGCAACATGGCCGAAACAATACTGACAAGTCCAGGCGTTACAACGCGTGAAATTGACCTTAGCGGACCAGCAAATGCACCTGCATTTGGTGTGCCTGCTGGCGTTATTGGAACAGCGAACCGTGGCCCTGCATTCGTCCCAGTTACATTTGGAAGTCGTCAAGACTTTTTTGCAAAGTTTGGTGAAACAGACGGTGAAAAATTTGGACCACTTGCAGTATCTGAATGGATGAGGAACGCAACCGCAGGCGCTTACCTTAGGGTTCTAGGCGCCGGTAACGGATTACAAAGATCAACAACGACAGGCAAAGTAACAAATGCAGGCTTTACTGTCGGTGGTCGCCAAGTTCAATCTGATGGACTAGTTGATAATAATGCATATGCTGTTGAAGGTGGTATACCTGGTAATGTTCATTTCTTAGCAACCGCGATGTCAGAATCGGCTGGGTCTGTTATGTTAAGTGAAGCAGGCCTTCAGGAAGGCGCATCATCAACAGTTATACTTCGAGGTGTTTTAATGGCTGCCTCGGGAGTCGTGCTTAGACTATCAGGCACTAATACATTAAATAACACACCTACAGATGCATCAACAGCGGCAACAGCAGCTGGCCCACGAGGAGGCCTAACAGGATCTCTTGATGTTGCCTCAGGCTCGTCTACATTTGTAATGTTATTAAACGGCCATGTGTCAACCGCTGCGTATCCAAATGTTATAACAGCATCGTTCAGCCCATCTTCACCGTCATATTTCGCTAAGCTTTTAAATAAAGATGCTACGAAGGCAGAGCAGGCCGGCCACCTTTTATATTCGCATTATGACATAGAGGAAGCTATCTGCGCAGCAACTGGATCTGGGCTAATTTTGAATACTTCGTATTTAGACACATTAGGCAGACGACTAGAGGACATCGTATTTTTAACAACAGGCTCTGCTGATTTAGGCACTGGTGCTGCTGGCAAGCCTGAATACAAAGGATTTGAAAATAGATTTGCAACTTCAAAGTCTCCATGGGTAATAAGCCAAGCAGGCGTAAGCTTGTTTAAGATTCATGCTCTTGATGATGGACAAATTAAAGCCATCGCTAGCGCAAAGTCACCTATGATACCTGGGTCTAATGACAGATATAAGATTTCTATAAGAAATATTAAAAAGTCTTCATCTGATGTTGACCTATTTGGAACATTTGATATTGTTGTAAGAGATTTTTATGACACGGACGAAGAGCCAATCGAGCTAGAAACATTCTCAGGTCTTTCACTCGATCCAACTTCACCAAATTATCTAACAGCAAGAATAGGTGACATAAACACTTTCTTCGATTTTGACAAAGTTGCTGATGAGCAAAGATTGGTAGTCGATGGCAGTTTCCCAAATGTTTCAAGCTATATTCGACTAGAGCTATCACCGGAATTAGCAGCAGGTGACACGTCTGACGATTCACTACCTGTTGGTTTTAGAGGAGTTGATCACCTACTCCTTTCAGGAACATCATTCCTGTCACAATATACAGGATCTGCAGCGACATACAACGGCGTCCCAGCGGATCTTAGCGGTTCACCTATGGGCCTAATGAATGAACCACCTGTTCCATTTAGACAGCACTTAATTGCGAATCAAAGTGGTACAATTAATTCTAGGGTTGATTCAAACTTTTACTGGGGCATTCAATTTGAAAAGAAACTAAAGGCAACCGGGCCGAATACAAGCAAATTGCCTGATCCAACTTTAGCAAGCATGACATCATTCATGCCAAACTTTAGACTTGACGCAACAAATGCCTCGACCGGTTCAAATCCAGGGCAAGCTAGGCTAAACGGCGGAATTCTAGACTCTGATCTTTTCAATAACAATAAATTCACATTATTAAACTTGAAAATTGTGACAGGTTCCGACGGCAAAGTTGATACGTCTACAGCGATTGATTGGACATATGTAAGACAAGGTAACATCACGCCAAGCAGCGCTGCTAAGACCCGCGCATTAAGCGTTGATACTGACTTTGGTGTCTCATCAATGAGAAGATTCCTTAAGTTTAGTTTTATGGTTCAAGGCGGATTTGACGGCTTAAATATGTTCAATGAGAACAAAGTCAAGATGGATAACACAGCCGTTCGCCGAGAAATGGACGATGTATCAGGTGAAAGCCAGAAATCATCATCAACAGTTGCAGCATACCTTAAGGGCCTTGATATTATGGGTCGCACAAGCGATGTAAGCCTTCAGCTTCTAGCGATACCGGGTATTAGGCATTCGGCTGTTACTGATGAGGCAATTAACACTGTCGAGAATCGATTTGATGCCATGTATATAATGGATATTGAAGAGAGAGACAATATAAACACGGTGGTAACTTCCTCAGCGCAGGTACCTAATGTTCAAAATACAGCGACGGCATTTGGCAACCGCGGCCTGGATAGCTCCTTCGCCGCTGCATACTTCCCGAATGTTACAATGTTAGACCCTACAACTAGTGGATTAGTTGAGGTTCCTCCATCAGTCGCAGTTCTTGGAGCCTTCTCTCTTAATGATAAGTTAGCACATCCATGGTTCGCACCGGCCGGCTTCACTCGAGGCGCTCTAGAGTCGACACAGGACGTCTCAGTGCGAATAAACCAAGATAACCAAGATAGACTATACGAGGCGGACATAAATCCGATTAGGACGTTCCCGGGGCGTGATGGCGTTAATGTTTTCGGACAGAAGACACTCCAGCAGGCTCAATCAGCACTTGACAGAATTAATGTTAGGCGCCTATTAATCGACGTCAGGCGACAGGTTCGTAATATTGCCAATAGGTTCTTGTTCGAACCAAATCGCGAGACTACACTTAATGCATTCTCAGCCGCAGTTCAGCCGCTGATGCAAAGAATTCAGCAGCAGCAGGGCGTTGATAGGTACAAGGTGTTAATTGACACATCTACTACAACGCAGGCTGATGTTGAGAATAATACAATCAGGGGCAAAATATTCTTGCAGCCAACACGCTCGATAGAATTTGTCTCGCTTGACTTCGTTGTCACAAATGCTGGCGCCGAGGAGTAAATCAGGATGTATTTTTTAACAACGCGCATATATATCCTTAGCGGAGGAAATTAAAAATGGCCGAGACACTTTCTGTTACAGAGATGCTTCCTAATAAGTTTGAACCTAAAAGGAAGTTTAGATGGGTATTCCAAATTGAAGGCGTTGACGCGTTTTTAATTAAAACTGCTGCACGGCCAACGGTTACTACGGAAGAAGTAACGTTGCCGTTTATTAACCATACACGCTACCTGGCTGGTCGCACAACATTCGGCACAGTCTCGGTATCACTTTATGATCCAATAGCACCTTCAGGTGCACAACAGGTAATGGAGTGGCTTAGGCTTCACTTCGAATCAGTATCAGGTCGTTCTGGCTATGCTGATTTCTACAAGCGTGATTGTCAGATTAAGCTTCTCGATCCGGTTGGCACTGTTGTAGAGCTTTGGGATATGAAGGGAACATTTATTACTGAGGCAAACTTTAACGAGCTTGATTATAGTGCAAGCGATGCCACAGAAATAGCATTAACACTTCGCTTTGATAATTGCGTACTTCAGTTCTAATACAAGCATAATGCTTTTGTAGTTCGTTTTAACCAGTCTTGGTTATCATAATTTAAAACCTCCTGTAGTAACCTGCAGGAGGTTTTTTTATAGCATATAATTATATTACGCACCACCGCCCTCGAAGCAACCTTATAGCGCCGAGGAAATTATTTAATCAAAATTTCATTTACACTAAACGCTGGTGTCGTACAATTTAAATGAATACCTCTAGGAGAGTAACTTTTTATGGCTAATAGAAGGAATGATGTGTTTAGCGCTGATGCGCCTGATGAGACACTAAGAAATACACCTGGCGTTCAGACGCAGGAACTAGATTTTGAGATACCTGTTGAAACTGTTCCATTACCTAGCAAAGGCTTAGCGTACCCTATTGATCACCCTCTTCATGCCTGTCAGACTGTTGATATTAAAGCAATGACGGCACGAGAAGAGGATATTTTAACATCTAGGGCTTTTATTAAAAAGGGAACAGTCATTACTGAGCTAATTAGGTCTTGCCTTATCGATAAGCGTATTGATCCAAATTCTCTGCTAGCAGGTGATAGAAATGCACTAATGGTTGCAATTAGAATTACCGGGTATGGCGTTGAATATCAGACAGAGGTAAACTGCCCAGTATGCGATACCAAAGATAAGTACGAGTTTAATCTTGCCGAGCTACCAATTACATCACTAGGTGCAGACCCGGTTGACACTGGTTCAAATGCTTTTGATTTTATACTTCCGATGACTAAGAAAAGGGTTGCATTTAAATTTTTAACAGGTCGTGATGAGCAGGATATCATGGTTGCTTCTGAGCGACGTAAAAAGGGTGGTATAATGGGCGACAATTTAGTTACCAATAAGCTTCAGTACACGCTCCTTAATATCGATGGCAAAACAGAACGAAGTGCAATTAACCATTTTATTAGGCATATGCCTGCCAGGGATTCATTGGCTCTCCGTCGATATATGGATTCAATTGAGCCAGGTGTAGAAATGAAGAGCTGGATGGATTGCCAGCACTGCTCAGAGTCATCGGAGGTACAATTTCCCCTCGGGGCATCGTTTTTTTGGCCTGACGCCTAGCGATAAAGAAATATTTTTAGAGCATTCTTTTATATTAATGTATTACGGTGGATTTTCATACACCGAATGCTATGCTATGCCTATTAATTATAGACTGTGGTTTATTAGGCGAATTAACACAGAATTTGAACGAGCAAATCAAAAAGCGTCTAAAGCCATTCATGATAACAACCCTACGAATAATATGCTATCAGGCAAAAGTAGAACGCATTCTCCTGCTAGAATGAGGAGATTCACATAATGGTTATATTTATAAGATAATAGCGGGTAAACGCAGATGCAGAAAAATGACTCAATTACATCTAGAATGTTTGCAACTTTCGCTGCAGCTAATGCAATTGAACATCCAACCGCACCAATGGTTAACCTGAGTGGGAATCGTGACCAGGTTCTCGCAACAGCTAAGGTAGTATCTACAACACGTGCTTTAAGTGACATATTAGTCTCGAATAATCCTAGACTAGAAGATGTTATGAAGGCAGTTGATAGGAAGAACAATGCAGCGGTGCAGTTTCTCCAGCATGTTGGGTCTCCTTGGCCGCTATAATTTGAATGGATTAATAAGTGGCCGATAATATAAAAACAACTAAGGCTATCAATGATCTTCTGGCTGCTCGCCAGAAGGTGATTCAAGGTACTAATCAAGAGCTTACTAAACAAGTCGCGCTTCAACGTGATTTATGTAATGCTATTGAATGCGCCGATACAGACACATTTGAAAATCTTAGAAATAGTACTAAAGACGCTGCTCAGGCGGCTAAGGAAGCTGAAGAAGCATATAAAGACACCGGTGCTGAACTTGATGCAATGGGAAAACAAGCAAGTATTACCCATCGCGCACTTCAAAAATTAGGAGGGACCCTTAAGGGCTTTGTAAAATTCGCAGGTGTCGGCATTATAGCTGTTGTTGGTTTACTATCTACATTTTATAAAAAATATGTTGGAAGCATGCACACAGTAATTGCACAGTTAGAGCGAGTTCAAGAAGCGCAAGAACAAGTTAGAGGCAAATTCGGCAGTTTAACATCAGGCCCAGGCCAAATGGTTATAAAAGATGCCAGGGCAATGGGTAATGCATTTGCTAAAATGGGAGTGTCGGCTGGCTATGGGTATGATGCAACAATCAACTTAATAAATAAGATGAGTGAGCTTTACGGCTCAATGAATCCGGCACAAATGGCAGGTCTTTCCGCAATGACTGAAGAGAGTCGTATTAAGATGGGTGAATTTGCCTTAGCAGCCGACTTATCAGGAGAAGAAATTATCCAGCTTAATAATACATTCAACGCTATGGGTGAAGATGGTGTAGCGGCGATGACAGACATCGCTGTTAGGTCACATCGACTTGAAAAGACGCTTGGTATTACTTCTAAGTCAGCAAATAAGGCCTTTCACGATATGACTCGTAATGTCAAGGCTTTCGGTAATGCAAGTAGAGCGCAAATGGAAAGCGCAATGTCGAAAGCTACACAGTTGGGTATTTCAATTAAAGATCTATCTGGTATATCTGACGCATTCTTTACATTCGATAAAGCAGCTGAAGGTGTTTCTAAATTAAGCCAGGCATTCGGAACTCAAATAGATGTTATGAAAATGGTTGGAGCTGCTACCCCAGCTGATCAATTAGATCAAATGAGAGAGGCTATGTTTAAGGCAGGCAAGTCAGCCGAGACCATGAGTCGACATGAACTTGCACTATTAGCACAAACGTCAGGCCTATCAGAAGAAGCAGCACGTCTTGCTTTCTCACAAGAGTCACAGTATATGAGCCAGGAGGAACTAAATAAGAGAATAGGCGACACTGATCCGCAGAAGCAAATGGCTGACGCAATGAAAGACGTTGCTGAAGAAATTCAAAATGTAGTTATTAGACTTAGTGATCTTGTTGGCCAAAGAGGCCCACTTGGCTCATTTATACATGGAATTGCAAAAGGCATGGGTTTCTTCGGTGAAGAGGCACAAAAATCATCTACGGAATTTCGCAAGACAATAATGGCTATTTTCGATGGTGGTGTTAAGCTCGGTGAATGGCTTCGTAAAAATTTTGCACCGCTAAGAGATTTATTCGAAGGAACTGACAGCGCCCTCGGTAAAACACCTTCTATCTTTAAAAAATTGGGTAATGCCATTAAAGCAATGGTTGCTCCGCTAAATACTGCATACTATCTTTTCAAAGCATTTTTTATTGAGGATGATCCAGCTAAACGAGGCGAAATATTTGACGAAATGCTTAATCAAATATCATTGTCATTTAAAACGTTTGGTGATAAAATGTTCGGTGCTGGTGGTGCTGGTGTATTCGGCGAAAAAATAGGCAACTTTTTTGAGTTGGCTATTAGGAAGATAATGCCTAGGGTATTAGACATGACCGTAAAGTTTTTATCCTTCATGGGAAGCATTATTAAAGACTGGTGGGATAGTTCAGATAATCAACAAAAAATGAAAGCGGGCGCTGTTGGCTTAGGTTTGGCCGTCTTGGCCGGAGCAGGCCAAGCACTCTCTTTTGCATTAGGCGCCATGCTCGCTCTCGTGAAAGGTGCGCTTAAGACCTCACTTAAACTTTTAGGAAGAACTGTGTCATGGGGAATAAGAAATCTTATCTGGGCACCGATAAAGGCAGGCTTTAAATTTATAGCTAGAAACATAGTATTTATAGTTAAAAAATTCCCACTAGCAGCACTTGTTATAGGAGCTATTGCACCAGTTATAGGTCTTTTTAAAGATTTACGAGCTCGCTTTGAAGAAGTTGCTCGATCATCAGACGATACTACTCAAAGAATTTTCAATGGATTAGCGCAATTGCCTGGAATGCTTTGGGATCTTACAGGACGAGTTGCTGAATGGGGAATGAATTTTGTTAATATTTTAACACTTGGAATGTTTAGCGACCAGCTCAATACCAAGAATTTTAAGCAAACATGGGACACTTTTACTTATGAACTTAAAGAAGTTATGATGGCTGGTCTTAGTTGGGTGGGACAAGCAGGGATAAGTTTTTGGGATAATTTCAAGGAAGGTCTTTCGACAGGCTTCAGAGAAATTGGTCGATTCATAGAAGGTAAACTGGGGTTTCTTAGAGGATTTTTCCCACAAAGCGAGCCTAAACGCGGTCCTCTCCGTGGCCTTGCCAAGTCAGGTCTTGCAATGTTTAAAAACTTTGGCAAAGGAATTAAACAATCAATTGCAAAAATCACAGGACCATTAAACTCCTTTGTCGATGCCCTTAACCCACTTAATAATATTAGAGCATTAGCTGAAAAATTTCTTTCAACATTTCAATTTTTTGCATCTGTATTAAATCAAGTTGAAAATCTTTTTGATAACAGAGTGCAAGGGAGCGTCGATATTGATGCCATTGCTGGTAAGATTGCTAATATTGGCTTGCAAATATCTGAGATGAATAAAGCTATGGCCGATACAGGCGTAGTAGAATTACAGACTAAAGTAGAGGATATTCTCGGTACAGGAATGTTTGGTGAGGATTCATTCTCATCATCATCAGGGCTTGTTGTCAATTTGAATGTCACAATGGATGCCGACAAGGTCGCTGAGGTACTAGTTCGCGAACGCTTGGTCGTTGGTGTATAGTTAAATATTGGAGACGTGATGGCACAGGACAAAAATCAAAATAATCTTTATGAAGATGTAATTGGCCATGAAATATATGCTGGTCTGACTGCTGACTTAACTGACAAGCAACGAATTGATGTAAACGCAGCAATTCAGCAATTTGCGAATCTTCTACAATCAGGTCTTATAAAATCGTGTGAAGATATTACATCACTAGCACGTGATGAAGTTGCGTCTGATATGGTTGAGGATGCTATTGAAAAAATAAACAGTAAAACAGGAAATGAAAATGCCTGAGTTTGAACCGATAGACCCAGATAATCCTGGACCATACATTGTTGATGGAACATCTGGCGATAGCGATAAGTTTGAGCCTGGTATTGATGATTTAAATGAGCCGCTTAAAGTTCGTTTAGGAGATTATTTAAGCAAAAACACAGCACATGGGCATAATAATGGCTACACACCAACTCACGGCAATGCCTATACCGTTCCTCTCGGGTCCAACGAATTTACATTTACTGGTGAGGATGGCCGACCAGTTGAGATTGTGACAGCTGGCGGGCAGGTTAATCCTCAACATGCTTTCTCACCACTTGGAGATGAATTAGATCAGATACCATCTCAAGGAAATACATTCGGTGGCCTAGAATCCGACGGTCGCACTCTTGGTGAGCTTTTGTCGAGAGGCGGTGCTAGCGAAAGCGCACCATATACAGGAAATACGCTACTTAAGGACGCTGTCATGTCAGGCGGCATGAGAAAACATGGTGAGGCCGAGGCCGACGATATTGCAGATCCTCAGACTGTGCCTGTCTCTGACCTGATCTCCCAGGCACTTCTTAATAATCGCTGGAACCCTCGTTCTGGCCAGACACCATTTGATCCTGAAGGTGACAGGGCGAACGACCAGGTGGCTCCTGGCGTGGGAGAATTAGGATCAACGGTCGCGCTTAATGAGCCGATTGCAACTTTACAAACTCAGATGGGTGCTTATACACCTGGTGATGAGAATGCGTCGAATCAGATTACATTTGACCAGTTACGCCGTGTCGGACTGTCAATGATGTTACGGGCCGCAGGTGAGCCTGGGTCTAACAATGTGGATCCTTTAAGCCCAGCCGCCTCAGCAACGCTGGCACCTGGCTCATCTCAGTTAGGTGTTCCTCGAGCTCTTGCTGGACTGAGTGTATCTGATGCATATGGCGCTCCTGGCAATCAAGGTAATGGTGGCGCGGAAGGTGCCCGTCCTCATGTTAACGCCGGGATGAAGGTGGGCAATCCTAGCCTTGACGGCCTAGTGCCATTTTCATTTGGTAGTTTTAATCATTTCTTAGAGCCTTTTCAAAAGGATGTTGTTGCATCACGAGCACTCGCCGGTGCGCTGGCTCTTACTCTCGCACTCGCCAGTAAACCTGTCCAAGGAATATTGACAGCGCTGATGGAACCCGTTACTGCGGCTGAGGCACTAGCAAGAATAAACCCAATTGGCGCAGCAGCTATATCATCAAAGACACCTTCTGGCATCGATTTAGGCCAAATAACCGCCCAAATAAATAAGCAAGGCATGGGCCCTCTTCTTCACAAGGGAAGGTCATCTAGAAGAAATATAGTATTTTCGCCTGCCGTATGGGAGTTTTTAGGGTTTGTCGTCCCGAACAATCAGGCAGGCATACCTGGTCCTGCGAGTAACGCCCCGCTTAGGAATACAGCCAATGCCCCCGCAGGAAAACTGGGTGACAAGTATTCATCTTATTTTTTTACTGTTGAAAGAGGAATAGCCACGTTATTCGGTGTTGTTAATGTGGCGCAATCACCAGGTTTCTATATTACTGTAGCAAGGGAAATAGTTCGAGATGTTATAATAGCCGGTCATAGAATGGCCAAGAGAATTGAAAGATCCCAGACAGGCGGAGTGTCAGCCGGCTCTACAATTAACGATGTCAATGAGACCATTATGGAGATGATTGATACTAAAATGACTAAGTTTGTTAATGTCTTGGCGACGATCGGCAATGCTAGTCTTAAGGCTAACCCCGATGCCACATTGGGTGATGTAATGGGATCAGGGTTTAGTCGAGGAAATGTTGTTAGGGGTGAAGACGGTGCTACTTCAAATAACAAAGGACCTATTAGCTTCGTAGATAATTTGCCAAGCGAATATAGTATGTCTGGTAAGTATTCAAAGAATGGTGCCGGACGCGGTGCAGGCTACCGTGCAGGTAATGCCCTCTCGGTGCTCGTTATGCCCGACTCCTTTGGAAATGCAGCTAACGGTATACCAGAGCTTTTCACAGCGATGGCTCAAGATCGCCAGCGACTGATGGACTTGAAGGTTGAAGAAATGATAGCCGCCGGCGTGCCAGAGCCACAGGCTAGGTTGGATGCTCAACGATACGTGATAGGCAAGTTTGGACTAGTCGGAATAACAGCTCCTAATATGGCATATGAAAAACTGCAAGAACGAGAAGCTGCAGGTGCTGACATAAGTAAAAGTAACTTTAGGACCCAGTCAAAGATAACAGCCAAAGAGCGAGAAGGCTTTGAGGCCGAGTTAGAAGCTGAATACATGCCTTTCTATTTTCATGATTTGCGAACGAATGAGATCGTATCATTCCAGGCATTTTTGCAGCAATTGACAGATAATTATAGTGTTAGTCATCAAAAAACTTCCGCTTACGGTCGCATTGATGATATTATGGTATATCAAAAGACAACACGTGCCATTAGCGTAGGATTCACAATCGCATGCACTAATCGAGCTGACTTTGATATAATGTACGCAAAAATTAATAAATTGCTAACGCTTATTTACCCACAATGGTCACCTGGTCGCCAAATAATAAATACCAAAGGTGATCAGAAAATAATTGCCCCATTCTCCCAGATTCCTACATCATCACCCGTGATTAGGTTAAGAATAGGTGATATTATTCGTCGCAATGGAAGTAAGTTTAATCTTCTTAGGCTTTTTGGAATGGGGACTGATAACTTTCTTATGAATGGATTTGGTGATACATTCGTCGCCACAGCCGACCCCCTCGTCAACCAGCTTGTTCGGGTGCCGTCAGGATCAGCATTTAGTGAATTTGTTAATGAAGATAAAAATCCTATCTTGAAGTCTTTTAAGGCTGTAGGTGGTAAGGGCCTTGCTGGAGTTATAACATCAATGAATTTTGATTGGCTTGGAAGCAATACCTGGGAAGTTTCACAATATGGCTCCCGCGCACCAAAATTATGTAAGGTGACAATAGCATTCTCGCCAATTCATGACATTGCGCCAGGAATTGATGCCGATGGTATGAACCGAGCGCCACTCTATCCAGTGGGTAATGCCATGCTGTCACTATCCGGACAGGCCGCAGACGAGGCCGGTCAAGAAGCGTTTAATGATATGAAAAAAGATGTCAACGAAGTAGTCAATAAGATGATTAGTAAGACTAATATCAATGATTACACCTAGGAGTATGAATGCCAATATCTAGATATGCAAAAGACAATATAATACTCCGAGGTTCAACACTCGCAACCCCTGCTGCTACCAGTGAAATTAGAAGTGCTATTGCTCAAGGTCGATTAAAGACTCAAGTAATAACGCTGCAAGGTCTTGGTAGATTAGACGAACTAGCAGGTCAGTTTTATGGTGATGGTCGATATTGGTGGGTTATAGCTGCTGCATCAAATATTGGGTGGGGTCAACAAGTTCCAGCGGGCACTCGAATAGTCATTCCTGATATTAGTGAAATTGTGAGCTTATTGTCATGAGCAATAGGTCAACGCTAGATAATACAACTGATTCACTACTTCAGTTCTTTAAGAATCCTTTAGTTTTATCACAGCAGATCTCATCAGGACAAAATACTCATGATATTAATGAGCTGTTATCAAGGTTGATCTTCGGCACGCCTGCAGAAGGCGCAAAATTAATGTCATCGATTAAGTCTCAAATCGATGAGGATCAATCAGGTGAGGATCAATCAAGCCCGGCAAATAACAATACAATCCCACTTATAATGCTAGGCCCTACCGAAAATGACAGTTATGGCATCCCGGACGCCTGGACATCCGGTGATATTAATGTCAATAACATTGGCGCTGTTTTAGGCTCTGATGAAGCAGCACCTAATACTAAGTTCTGCACTATATTTGCGATGAATCAGTCATTAGGCCCATCAGGTAGAAATACAAAAGGCTTACAGTTATTTTTTAATTCTATCCCTACTGAGCAATTTTCTATGTGCCAGCCATATTTGTCTGTGCAATTAGTGTCCGGCCGTCTAGGTTCTACTACAGACAATCAAGCCACAGGCGTCTCAATATTTAAATTTTTAGAAGGCGCCGCTGATTTATCTGAAAAAAGCAGTTATATTAAAATGTTAGCCGGAACAGACACATCTGCGGCAGGTGAGCCAGGTGCTTTGCTAACGCATACAGGTAGCTCAGGAATGGAGCTGTTTACAATGCCGCAGACGCTCGTTCCAGACACCCAGTATGCTAACCACGATCCAAATCTTCGAGCCGTTCCTGTTATAGATAGATTTAGGCCCTTACTATCATTAAATGATTTTACAATTCAGTCACATAATGCAGGCGCAGGCACTCTTTCATATAAGACAGCAAACATGTCGGTTACGTTACATGACCGATCTCGAATGGCTGAAATTTCTGACTTATTAAATCCTGGTCAGTATAATTCGGCTAAATTTATGGTAGAGTGGGGGTGGAGCCATCCGCATGGTCAGCCAGGTTCACACATTAAGAACCCATATGGCAATTTTTTAAATAGCCTTAGAAGTGTTGATGTATTTAGAGTGACGACATATAAATTAAATTTCGATGCAGTAGGTCAAGTTAAAATAGATATTAAGCTTCACGCTCCCGCCGGAATTGATATTAAAAATCAAAATATAACATATGGTGTCCCGGGTAGCACAAACCCAGTTCAGCAATTAAGTAATCTTACTACTGATATTGGGGCAGCGCTTGGTGTACTTAGGAGCACAAATCATTTAGGCAATATTACGGCAGGCGTCACGCTCGGTCGCATGACCTCAGCTGCATCAATTCCTAATTTAGATGATAAAATTGGGGATGATGACAAAACAGTTAAGGAAGTTTTAGATGACATAATTCGGCAATTAACTAGTCTTAACACAGATGACAATGAGTCAGCAAGGACTGCGGCTAATAAATTAATTGCAAGCATAAATGAAGTATATGGAACTGGCCAACGCCGCGATGAAGACACATTAATTTCAAAAGCATATTCAAATATCACAGAGGCTTTAAATGTAAAGATAAAACGATTATCTGGTGGAGACGAGCAAGCTCCAACAACTCCAGACCCGTTTATCAATTTAACTGAAGTTTTTGCAAATAATGGTAGTCTATCACCAACAAGCGACTATGTTTCTCTTGCGAAGCTTCTATCGATATTTGTAGGCCAACCACTTCAATCTGCTGAAGAATATTCTGAAGTTCATATGGTTTTTCATAATTTTAATGATCAGGCCGGCAAGATGGGAATATTAAAAAACGGCCGCCTTGCTGCAAATATTGGTCAATTTCGAATTAAAATTAGTGAGTTTAAGGCTTCAATCATAGCCATGTTTCAAAGAGCTCGATCACTAGAAATATCCGCAGAAGAATTTATTACTTTTGTTATAACTAATTTTGTTGATAATCTTGCTAGCACAGAATATGGAATAGCCGACCTATATCAGTCAACAGTTAATGCTGAAACTGGGCAAATTGAAGTAGCGGTTAGAAATACTGAAAATGAATCAACACAATTAACTGATTCAATATCGGCTAAACTGGCTGTGGATTGCAAGTATGCAGAATTTAGAAAACCTAGAGTAGAGGTTATGCTAGATTCAATGCCTGTCTGGCCAGATGATGCAGATGAATCTAATGCTAGAAAAGAAGTGCTTAAGATTCATATTTTTGACAGGCAAGCATCATCTAGCATTGCCGCTGTCAATACCTTAAGATCAGCGTACAATGCATATCTAGACGGTGACGTTAATCAAGAGTCATATCAAAAATTATCGACAGGCCCTGAAACGCCTCCAACGAAAGAAGCAGGTGGGCCAGGAGACGGTTTAGCGACTGCAGGCAAGATTAATACAATTCATATGTATAATGCAATTCGTGGCATGACGCCGTCGATTATTTATGGATCGTCTGCATCGGCTATTAAAAATGCTAGTTTATCTACAGATAATGCTTCATTGCTTAGTACAACTATTATGACAGGTGGAGGTCCTAATCCTGGACCGCTAACACCAGCCGGCCTTGATGTTGGGTCATTACCACTTGTCGTTTTCCCAACAAAGTTGAGCATGACAATGATAGGGTGCCCAATATTAGAGTATATGCAGCAGTTTTTTATTGATTTTGGAACAGGTACATCAGTTGATAACACGTATAGCGCTATAAAAATTACACATAAAATATCGCAAGGAAATTTTGAAACGAATGTCGCATTTGCATTTGTTGACGCCTACGGAACATTTAGATCTGCCTCTAGCGACCTAAGGGCGATGTATGAAAAAAATAATACACAAACTTCATCTACTTCATAATCATTCATAAAATTTCTGATAATATAATATGTGAGATTGCATATTTCAAAAAATTTAATTGATGGTGCCTCAGGTATTTCTATTGCTAGTGATGGCAATGTGTTTTCCGAGCGACTGCCTCTAGACACTGATTGGACGGTTGGATGCCAAGCATCAAAACTAAGAGTTGAGGATGTAGCACAAGTATCAGGCACTAAATTAAATGTGTTGCCTGAAAAAAAGTACATTAGTGCCGTTGCAGTCGTTGCTGAGCCTAAGAATTTTCCAATTAAATGGATGATGCCCACCCAGGTATTTAAGGAGTATATTCAGAGACTCCAGAACGACTCCTGGGACATTCTAACATCAGGTTCGATGGAATACTATCATAATCACTTCCTGTCAACCAGATGCCTTCTGAGAAGCCTTCATAAGCCCATTATTAATGTACCAGCATATGAAGATGCAGTTTCCAAAGAAAATACACCAGGTCAGCGAAGTGTGCTAAACTCATTTAAGCCGAATATTGATGGATATGCTGGTAAAGTAGTTTATAACCAACATGGAACAAGGACAGGCCGACTAACAGAAAGATCAGGACCACAGATACTCCGGCTAAGAAAAGATCTTCGACATATTATTGGGTCAAGATTTAAAGGAGGTGCTATTTGTCAAATTGATTTTGTGTCTCTTGAGGCGCGTATTGCTGCCGCTATGTCAGGAATAACACCAGAAAGAGACGTGTACACCCAGATTGCCCGTGATGTGTTTGATCAACAATATAGTCGTGCGCAAGTTAAACTAGCGTGCCTGTCCGTTATCTACGGTGCAGGCCCAAAGAGATTGTCGTCACAGCTGGGAATTTCAAGACTAGAGGCTAATGCACTAATTTTTAAAATATCAACCACATTTGGTGTACCAGATCGAGCTAGGAAGCTTCTTCATCAAGCTGTTGAGAAAGATATAATTCATAACTACTTTGGAAGAGTATTGCAAGCTAATGATAAAGCATCGCATGTTTTATATAACAATCTAATTCAATCAACAGGTGTAGATGTTGCCATGTCAGGATTTAGATGGATTTTAAATGAACTTAATGATCCTGGTATTGTGCCTATATTTTTACTACACGATGCGATTATTGTTGATGTGGATCCAAAATCTGCCCGTCGTTTAATTGATGTCGCTAATTGGAAAATTCCTATTTCTGGATTTGATGCGCCTTTTTACACTGATGTATCGAAATTTTGATATGCATCGCATATTTATAACATATGAAAAAAATTAAAAAGCTGGTTGCTGAAATAATTGCGGAGACGTATCCAAGTCGCAAGGCTATGCATGTCACGCCATTAGATTACAGATCAGGAGGCGGCAGGGGAGCAGGCGTTCCTGCAGCTTCGAAGCTTACGGGTGACACACCTCAGCGTGCCGCCTTAGGTCGGCCTCCTAGGCCTACACCTATGCATGGACAATATGGTGAACCATCTGTTTCAGGCACGGACTATATGGGGTCAAAAATGATCCAAAATTCTGGTGCATCATATTATAATATGGATGATTTCAAGGATCCGCAGCCAAAGCTACCTGACCTAGGTGACCCTAAGGTTAGGGATGAGCGTGAATTAAAGCTATTGAGAAATATGCTTCTTTTAGATGGAGAACCTTCCTCCGAAGATGTCGACGAGATATCTGCAGGCGGTGTTGCCGGTGTTGCAACACCTTTAGGAACAGGTCCTAATTATCCTAATTCATCAAAGCGCGGAAAGCAGCCTCCATCATGGCATTATTACATGAAGGCTCTTGGTCCTGGCGCTAAAATTATAGACCCAGAATATTAAAAAATTACCTTGTACACAAGGGGTAATCACAGTATTTTATAACTGTGAATATGTGAGGCCGGAATTTACCGGTATATTCCGCTTTGTCACTGAACAACACTGAAGGAGAAAAAATGGCAATTGATTTCGATGCAATTAGGCGCAAGGTCGCTGAACTTTCTGGCGAGGGAACTCGTGGAACTACTAACTTTTGGAAGCCGGATGTAGGCGTGCACACAGCGCGACTTCTTCCTTTTAAGGATAATGATGGCCAACCCTTTAAGGAGCGCTATTATCATTATGGCCTAGGAACTCGTGGGTTTATTTCTTTGCGACACCTTGGCAAGCAAGATCCCATCCAGGACCTGCAAGGCAAGCTATACGATGAAGGTACGCCAGGTGCCCGGGAGATGGCTAAGAAGCTCTATCCTAAGATGCGTGGATATTGTCCTGTCCTCGTTCGTGATAATGAAGGCGTTGGGGTTCAGATGTGGGCATTTAGCAAAATGATCTATCAGCAACTGCTAAATATTATGCTCGATCCTGATTACGGCGATATTACTGATCCGCTTGAGGGTCGTGATATTAAGGTTACGGTAATCAAGAAGGAAGGCTTCAAGTACCCAATGGTTGATTCTGTTATGCCACGAGGTAAGGCAACTAATCTAAGCGATGACTCTGCAACGGCTAAGAAGTGGCTTGATAATGTTCCTGACCTGGATGAGCTTACTAAGAATGATTTCAAGACGTATGAAGAGGTTGAAAAGATTATTAACGATTGGGTTAATGGTGGTGCCCCTACTGACAGTGTAGGTACTTCGAGATATGGTAGCAATACTGCTGCGGCGTCGAATAACAATGCTAACAACGCTAACACAGCCAGCACGAATACAACGACGACCACCGCTGAGGCTGATAGTACATCAGGAGGTTATTCAGATCTTGACGCTGCTTTCGACGATCTTCTTAGCTAAGAAAGGAAAATAGATGGCAAGCTCTAAAAAGAACGAAGTTCAAGACTTTACTGCTGATCTTATTAAGTCTCTAAATAAAGAGCACGGAAGTAAGATCGCTTACAACCTATCAGTTGACGAGTCACCTACCAATATTAAACAATGGATCCCGACAGGATCTAGACAGCTTGATTATTTAGTTGCAAATCGCAGAGGCGGAGGTATCCCAGAAGGTCGTATTATTGAGATTTTTGGTCCTCCCAGTATTGGTAAATCGCATATTGCGATTCAGTTAGCTAGATCAGTACAAGAGATGGGTGGTATTGCGGTTTATATTGATACTGAGAACGCAACTTCTATTGAGAATTTGCGACGACTTGGTGTTGATGTGTCAAAGAGGTTCGTTTTTGTCGAGACTGCCTGTACAGAGGAGGTCTTTAAAATCGCTGAGAACACGATTAAAAAGACTAAAGCAATCAGCGCTGATGTCCCTGTTCTCATTATTTGGGACTCAGTTGCTGCCTCTACACCGAAAGCTGAGCTTGAAGGTGACTATGATAAGAATGCTATCGGCCTTCAGGCTCGTGCCATCTCTAAGGGCATGAGAAAGATCACGCAGATTATCGGCGCTGAAAATATTACATTTGTTTGTTTAAATCAGACTCGTACAAAAATTGGCGTTATGTATGGTGATCCCACTACTACACCAGGTGGTATGGCAATTCCATTTCACTCTTCGGTTAGGATTAAGCTTGGTGCAGGTCAGCAATTAAAAAATAAAGATGGTGACATCATTGGCATCAATGTATCAGCTAAAACAATTAAGAATAAGGTAGGGCCTCCATTTAGAACGTGTAATTTTGAGATTCATTTTGGTTTAGGGATTAAGGAGCATGAACAACTTTTTGATACTCTTCGTCGGGCTGGATCATATATCGATAACGATATTGAAGTAATTGTTGGCGGGACAGGCAGTTGGAAGACATTCACCGTTACAAATGTTAAAACAGGTGAACAATTACATAGCAAAAAGTTTTATAAGAACGAGTTTAATACTATCCTAAATAATCCTGACTATAAGCCGTATTTAGACGACATGCTTGAACATATCATGGTCAGGCAGTTTGAGTCTGATGGCTTTGATAACGAAAATATTTCTGATATACTCGACTTAGAATAAATAGTATTTATGTCGAATATATTACTAGTGGATGGCTATGGCTTGTTCATAAGACACTATAGTGCTAATCCGTCAATTTCTGAAAATGGTTATCATGTTGGTGGAGTCGTTGGATTTTTAAAAGCACTACAGTTCGCAATACAAAAGCATTTTGCTAGTCGTGTTTATATTGTCTGGGAAGGCGGAGGTTCGGGATTTAGGCGAAGTTTATTGAGCACATATAAAGATAAGCGTCGTCCAATTAAAATGAACAAATATTACGATGAGCAAATTGACGACACTTATGAAAGTAGAAATCGTCAAATTTTAACACTGATTAAGCTTTTAAAGCATACACCTTTTTGCCAATTATATGTGCCTGATTGTGAAGCAGATGACATAATCGCTTATCTTTGCAAATATGTCCATCGTGATGAGAATAAAATAATTTTATCTTCTGATAAAGATTTCTATCAGCTTTTAGATAATAAAACATGGATATCAACAACGATTCGTAAGAAATTAATAGGTTGTGATGATGTTAAAGACGAGTTTGGTATTTCATATAAGAATTTTGCCTTAGCTAAAGCAATTGTTGGCGATAGGTCTGATAAAATAGACGGTATTAAGGGTGCTGGGTTTAAGACGTTAGCCAAGAGATTCCCTATTTTAGCAGATGATAAAGACATATTATTAGATGAATTTTTTGATTATGCAAAAAACAATGCGTCTTCTAAAATATTGCTATACAATAGAATTCTTGAGTCTCGTGAGTTAATCACTAGAAATTGGAAGCTTGTTTACTTAGATACAGCATCATTAACAAACCAGCAACTTAAAAGATCAAGAGAATTAATTGAAAATTTTTCACCAAAAAATAATAAATTTGAGTTTATGCGTGCAATAATAGAGTGTGGCCTTAACAAGTTTGATGTTGACGGCTTCTTTTTTCCAATGACAACAATAAGGT
>UEXM01000716.1_pt1 | contig 32929 bp, 29 predicted proteins | sample 1796661 | NCBI WGS metagenome assembly UEXM01 (sample SAMEA4772469, study PRJEB27181) | metagenome
CTGTTCGACGAGCATAACCTGAAGCTGGATATCGCCATGTCCACCAATTATCTGGAAACCATCCATATGATGGCGTCCATTGGCCTGGGCTGGAGTGTTCTTCCCGCCACCATGGTCGACAGAGGCATGATTCAGCTGCCGGTGAATGTGCCACTACCCGAACGCCAGCTCGGCGTAGTGACCCACCCGGCACGAAGTCAATCCAACGCGGCCCAGGCATTTCTGCGCGCCCTGCGTGGGCAGATCACCTGATCTGTCCACGGTGCGCCGAGCGAGTCACCCCGCCCGCCACCAACAATCCCGCAGCCAGCACCGCGACAAGCGTCGCGGCGAAAAACAAGTTTACGCCCCATTGCTGCCACAGCACACCGGACAAGCCGGCTCCGGCTGCCCAGCCAGCACCAAAGCCCAAACTGGAATACAGTGCCTGCCCCTGGCCACCCAGTGCCTCGCCGAACTGGCGGTGCACCCAGGCAATGCTGGCGGCATGGAAGCTGCCAAAGCTAGCCGCATGGAGCAGCTGAGCCAATGCCAACAACCATAGCGAATCCCCCGCCATAGCAATCATCAACCAACGCAACGCGGCTAACAGCAGGCTCGCCACCAGAATCCAGGGGATATAAAAGCGCGATAGCAGCCGGTGCATCACCACAAACAAACCCACCTCGGCCAGCACGCCCAAAGACCATAACAAGCCAACAATGAATTTGCTGAAACCCAGCTCTTCCAGATAAATGCTATAGAAGGTGTAATACGGGCCGTGGGACATCTGCATCAGGAACGAGGCAATTAAAAAAAGGCTGACTGCCGGGCGCCGTAACACCTGCCAAACTGACACCCCTGACCCTGGAGCCCGATCCCGCGGTGCGTTACCCGCCGGCAGCGTCAGGGTGCCTAACCACAGTAACCAGAGCAGACCACTGAGTACCCAGGGCAGCACAGCCGTCCCGGCCCGATCGAGCACCTCCCCCAGCACCAAAACGGCGAGAATGAACCCCACCGAACCCCACAGCCGAACGTGACTGTAACGATGTGATTGGCTGCCCAGTGACTGCAGGGTAAGCACCTCGAACTGGGCCAGCACCGCATTCCAGAAGAAACTGAAGGACACCAGTAAAGCTGCCATGCCCCAAAAGGTGTCTACCCAGAACACTGGCAGAAATACGATGGCAGCCAGCAGGTTACCGGCACGAATAATGCGCAGCCGTTGCCCGCTGCGATCTGCCAGCCAACCCCACAGGTTCGGGGCGCCAATTTTGGTCAGTTGAGGAATGGCCATCAGGCCGCCAATGGCGACGGCACTGAAGCCAAGATCTTTCAGATACAGGGACCAGTACGGCACCAGCGTGCCGAGCAGCCCGAAATAGAAAAAATAGAAGCCTGACAGTCGCCAGTAATAGGGCATGAACGATAAACCTTGTCTTGCAGAAAGCGCCCAATGCCGGTGCAGTGTAAACAGCGTTCTACCTCAGGCGCTTTTGCTGATTGTCCTTGTCCGGCGTCTGGCCTCCGTTAAACGTTCTTCACCCTGGAATCGGCGGGAAAGGGGGCACTACGTCGGCATTCTGGCCACGGTGGCGCAGGTAATGGTCCAACAGCACGATGGCCAGCATGGCCTCAGCAATGGGCGTTGCTCGCACACCCACACAAGGATCATGGCGCCCTTTGGTTACCACCTCGGCCGCTTCACCATTCAAACCGATACTCTTGCCCGCAATTAGAATACTGGAGGTCGGCTTGAGAGCCATAGCGACACGCATCGTCTGCCCGGAGCTAATCCCGCCCAGCACGCCACCGGAATGATTACTTAGAAAGCCTTGCGGTGTCATCTCATCACGGTGCTGCTCGCCGCGCTGGTTCACAACAGCAAAGCCATCACCGATTTCCACGCCTTTCACCGCGTTAATGGACATCATCGCCTTGGCCAGATCCGCATCAATACGGTCGAACACCGGCTCACCCCAGCCTGGGGGAACGCCGTCGGCAAACACTTCCACCCGCGCACCAATGGAAGAGCCGTCCTTGCGCAGGGCATTAATCAGATTTTCCAGCGCCGGCACCTTGCTTTCATCCGGAAAAAAGAACGGATTACTATTTACCGCCGACCAGTCAAGAGACTCCGCTTTCACATCACCGATCTGGGTGCAGCCGCCATAAATCCGAATTCCCAGCCTCTGTTCCAGAAACTTTCGTGCAATAGCGCCGCCCGCCACACGCATGGCGGTTTCCCGAGCAGAAGAGCGCCCACCACCTCGGTAATCACGGAAACCGTATTTCTGGGTGTAGGTGTAATCCGCATGCCCGGGGCGGAAAGTGCCAGCAATATTGGAGTAATCCTTGGACTTCTGGTCGGTATTCTCAATCAGCAGGCCGATAGTGGTGCCGGTGGTTTTGCCTTCAAATACCCCTGAGAGAATCTTCACCTGATCCGGCTCACGGCGCTGGGTGGTATAGCGGCTGGTACCGGGTTTGCGCCGATCCAGCTCCACCTGCAAGTCTTCCTCACTAATTTCCAGGCCGGGGGGGCAGCCGTCCACGATGGCACCCAGGGCCGGGCCATGACTTTCACCAAAGGTGGTGATTTTGAAACGCTCGCCGAAACTATTGCCTGCCATGGGCTCCTCAAATGCTCTGCTGTAGGGCGGAAATATCGGTATCTCCGCTGTGACTCTGCGCCCTAACGTCCCGACAATACCCAACTGTGATCATCGCGGGGGCAAGGGTTCTTAAAAATGTTCGCGGTATTCTAGCAGCTGTTGGCGGCTAAGCATGAATACCCCGTGCGCGCCCCGCTCAAACTCGAACCAGAAAAAGGGCACCTGAGGCCATTCCTGCAACATGGCCTCCCAGCTATTGCCCACTTCCACAATCAGCACGCCCTCTTCGCTGAGCTGATCAGGCGCATCCAGCAACAGCCGGCGAGTGAAGTCGAGCCCATCATTGCCCGAGGCCAGTGCCAGCTCCGGCTCATGGCGGTACTCGTCTGGCAGGCTCGCCATATCCTGTGCGTCCACGTAGGGCGGGTTAGAAACGATCAAGTCATAGGGCCCATCAACGGCGGCCAGGCCATCGGACTGTAGTGCCCTGACCTGCTCACCGAGACCATGACGCTCGATGTTCTCTTTGCAGACAGCTAGCGCACCCGCACAGATATCACTGCCATCCACCCGTGCATGCTCAAAGGCGTAAGCACAGGCAATGGCAATACAACCACTGCCGGTGCACAAATCCAACACCCGATGCACCTGCTCCGGATCCACCCAAGGAGCAAAGGACTGCTCGATCAGCTCGGCCAGCGGCGAGCGCGGAATCAGCACACGCTCATCCACATAAAACGGCAGGCCACAGAACCAGGCTTCACGGGTCAGATATGGCACAGGAACCCGATGATTGACACGCTGCATCAACTGGCTCACATAGCCACTGACTTCCAAGGGCAATAAACGAGCATCAAGCACCCGAGGGTCACTGTTCAGCGGTAGCGCCAGCTGGTGCATCAACAAGGCCAGCGCTTCATCCCAAGGATCATCATTACCGTGACCAAAGAACACCCCACCGCTGCGCAACATGCTTTCCCCGAAACGCAGACAATCGCGGACGGTCTGCAGGGTGGCAATCGCTTCATTCTGTTGTTGCGAACTGATCACGCATCCATCTCCACCGCTAGGCCAGCCGATCATCGTTATTGCTTATCGACTGCCAATAAAAAGAAGCACTGAAGATTAGCACAGAATCAGTTATAAAAGCCTGTCACGCTTGCAGTAAAAGGACAGTAATGAGCGCGGTAACAGTAACGCAGGATGGACCCTTTACCCTGGTTGAACTGAAGAAAGGGATCCAGGTGGACATGCGCGTCCAGTTGTCTATTTACCGGCAGCGACTCCGCCTGTTCACTCACCACCAACAGCGCCAGCAGCTGACCATTTATGTAGGACATATCGATGGCTTGGACTACACCGCCGCTCGCTACTCCTGCGGTGAGAATTTCGCGCAAATCACTCAGGCCAAAGCCATGGTGCTGGAAAGCATACTCAACCGAACTTTTGCCAATATGATGCTAAAGCTTAACAAACCGGCCTTCCCGGTTTACATTTGCGGCACCATTGCCCAGGCCAAGGAGTGCCTGCTCAAACATCATCCGCAGGAGTGAACATCATCTGGCTATTAAAAACAGAACCTGACGTGTTCAGCATTGATGATCTGCGCGGCAGCAAAAACGCCACTAGTGGCTGGGATGGAGTGCGCAACTACCAGGCCCGCAACCGCCTGCGCGATGAGATGAAAGCCGGCGACACCGTGCTGATTTATCATTCCAGCTGTGCAGTCCCCGCCATTGTTGGCGAAGCCCGCGTTACCAGTGCCCCCTATCCGGATCCAACCCAGTTTGACCCTGCTGCCGATGGCTATGACTCACGTAGCACTAGGGACCATCCTCGCTGGTACCAAGCCGACGTGCAGTATGTCTGCCACTATCCGCAGCCCCTTACCCTAAAACAGGTTCAACACCATCCAGAGTTTGCGGACATGGAACTGGTAGTACGGCCTCGGCTATCGGTGCAAAAAGTCTCCGAGCGGCAGCTCCAGCTGATCCGGCAGATGTGTCAGCTCGTTGACGCCACCGCATAGCGCACCACGCGCACCACAACATTCTTTGGCACCACAACAGGGCGAAGATTAGTAGGAAAGGACTAGAAACAGCGGGTTCTGGCTACCAAACGCTCTGGCATAGCGCTTGCATCCCCGCCCCATTAATCAATAATGAATGGGATTCACCGCTATGCCTCTACGACGCCATCACTGGGTTGCTCTGCTGTTTCTTCCCCAGTTCGCCAATGCGGACACCCTCACAGCAACCGATACCGTCTGGGTTGCCATCGCCGCGGCGATGGTCTTTTTCATGCAGGCCGGTTTTGCGCTGCTCGAAAGCGGCTTGAGCCGGGCGAAAAACTCGCTAAATGTGGTAATGAAAAATTACATGGATCTGTGCGTCGGCACTCTGGTTTTCTGGGCCGTAGGCTTTGGGTTGATGTTCGGCACCAGTAGCAATGGCTGGTTTGGACAGGATCAATTCATGCTCAACCACGCAGACAACAGCACCTGGGCCATCCTCGTATTCCAGATCATGTTTGCGGCTACCGCCGCCACCATCGCCTCTGGCGCCATGGCAGAGCGAACTCGCTACGCAGGTTACCTGTGTGGCGCGGTGGTCATTACTGGAGTTATCTATCCACTGTTCGGCAGCTGGGCGTGGAACGATAACGGCTGGTTGGCACAAATGGGCTTTATTGATTTCGCCGGCTCTACTGTGGTTCATAGTGTGGGCGGATGGTGCGCCTTGGCCGGCATCATGGTGGTCGGGCCCCGCTTGGGCCGTTTCGATAGCCAAGGCACCCCCCGCACCATCCCTGGGCACAACCTTTCTTATGTGGCGCTCGGCGGGTTCATTCTGTGGTTCGGCTGGTTTGGCTTTAATGGCGGCTCAACCCTGTCGGCCAGCGTGGACATTGCCAAAGTGAACCTGAATACCCAGCTTGCCGCGGCCGCAGGAGCCGTTGGCAGTGTTATCTTCCGCATGATCAGGCGTCACCCGATCTTGCTCACGGAAACCGTGAATGGCAGTCTCGCCGGGCTGGTCGCCGTCACCGCCGGCTGTGCCGTCATGACCCCAGGCTTTGCCATTATCACCGGCTTGGTCGCCGGGGCACTGGCCGCCTTCGGGGCTCGTATTCTGCTCGCCTTTCGACTGGACGATGTGGTGGGCGCGGTACCCGTTCACGCCTTTGCCGGTGCGTGGGGCACCCTGGCCGCCGGACTGTTTTACGACGGCGACCTGTTCAATAGCCAGCGCGTGATGGTCCAGCTACTGGGGGTGGTAGTGGCATTTGGCTGGGCATTCTTTACCGCATTAATCATGTACATGCTGGTGTCTATTCTGGCCGGCCTGAGGGCGCCCGCACTGCACGAACAGCGAGGGCTGGATCTCAGCGAACATGCTGAAACCGGCTACCCTGAATTCCCCCAAAACACCCTGTACAACAGCGAAACATTTAGCGCAGAGGTGAAAAGCGGTCAGGAGCAGCGACCATGAGCCCCGCGCCCATACGCCAAAGCATTCAACGCCGACGACGAGCCGTCATCACTGGCCTGACGCCATATATGAATGAGCCCGTATTACGGGAAGCCATCACCCATTGGCAACAGCACTATGCGCAACGCCCGAGCTTTTCACTGCAAGGGTTTGTGAGTGATTTATGCCGCCTGTTCGATTTAGCGGAGCGCAGGCATCACATTCATATGAGCTTGGTACAGGCCATGACGCTTTCCGACAGTGAGTTGGCTGCTGACCCTCTGGCCATTAGCAACCAGAGTCTCACCGACGCCCACCCCTGCACTTATGCCTTTGAGCTTCTACTTCAAGCGCTTTGGCAGGGGCTTGGCAAACCGACAGCCAGCCTATTGCAGGTGGATCAAGGGGCACAATTACGACAGGCCAATGTCAGCACAGAAACCCGGCTCACCATGGAATACTGGCTGCAAGCACCTGACAAACCGCTAAACCCCCTGCCACTGCCCAACCTTCGCGATCAATTGAATCGTACCTACGTGCTGTTATGCCAGCGGCTGGGGCCGGTGGAAGCGGACCGACAACTCAAGAGCGCCTACCAGACGACCTTGCTCCAGCTTGATAACCCCGAAGGCTTGCAGGCGCTGATGTAGATTTACCCCACTGGTACACACCACAGGATCAGGTACTCTCAAACGTTGGAGAGGCAGCGGTTCGCACTACAGGGGAAACCATGAAGTTACACCACCAGATATTTTTTGCCATGCTGGCCGGCGCACTGGCCGGCAGCTTTACTGCTGAATCCAGCACCCTCTTGGGACTGCCGATTATCAGCGGTTATGATCTGGTGGGCAGCCTGTTTATCAATGCATTGAAGATGGTGGTCATTCCGTTAATCGTTACCGCCATTATCAACGGCATGGTGGGTGTGGGCGATGACGAAAACCTGGGACGAATGGGTTTGAAAACCGTCGCCCTCTACATGACCACCACCTTAGTGGCGGTGCTAATCGGGCTGGTCGCAGTGAATCTATTCACTCCCGGAATCATCAATGGTCAGCCCGCCCGGGATCTACTGGGCTTGGCCACAGAAACCCAGGACGCCCTGGCCAAAATCGACGGCCGGGGCGTCGGTGATTTCACCGAGATCCTACTCCAGATGCTTCCTCCCAATCTGATCGCCGCTGCCGCCAACGGGCAAATGCTCGGGCTGATCGTCTTTTCCCTGCTGTTTGGGTTTTTTCTGCGCACCGAGCGTTCATCGTCTGGGCAGAGTCTGCGCAATATCATCGACGGTATCTACCAGGTGGTCATGAAAATCACCATGCTGGTGATCCGTTTTACCCCGCTAGGGGTATTCGCTCTTATTGCCGCCACCGTGACCCGAACCGGCATGGATGCTATAGAACCGCTTGCCTGGTTCTTTCTGACGGTACTGGTGGCGCTAGCCCTGCATGCCTTCGTGTTCATGCCACTGCTAATCGTCCTAGCCGCCAAACGTTCGCCCCTTCGTCATGTGCAAGCCATGACGCCAGCGCTGCTCACGGCATTCTCCTCGGCCAGTTCAGCAGCAACATTGCCGCTTTCTATGGAATGTGCACAGAAGCGTTCTGGCGTATCGACCCGCACCAGCAGCTTCGTGCTTCCTCTGGGCGCCACCGTCAATATGGATGGGACCGCCTTGTATGAATGCGTAGCCGCCATGTTTATTGCCCAGGCCTACGGCATGGATCTTTCTCTGACCACCCAGTTCATGATTGTGCTTACCGCCCTGCTTACCTCTATCGGCGTAGCCAGTATTCCAGCCGCCTCCTTGGTGGCCATACCGTAATCCTTGGCGCTATCGGCCTGCCAGCCGAAGCCATCGGGCTGATTCTGGTAACCGATCGTGTGCTGGATATGTGCCGTACCGCCGTCAACGTCTGGGGAGATAGTGTGGTAACCGTGGTGCTGGCTCGCAGCGAGGGGGAGGAAAAGGTGTTGTCGCTACCGGTTTCCGAGATGGAGAAAGTAACGACAACAGCCACACGGTCAGCCAGTGATGCAACCGTTAATGAACAGCCTTAGAATGCATCGGTAGACCCGTTGCTACTATTACTATCCCAATCGCGCTTAATGGAAACTGCAGCGCTGGCGATAACGGGCACCATGCAAACAAACGCCAACGATGCCCAGAACAGGTTTTCACCATTATCTTCCAAGGCCATTACGATGAAAATCGTTACACCTACGGCAACAATCAAGGCCAGAATATCCTTAAACAAACGCGAGAATAAAGTCATAACATTGCTCCCTCAAACTCCTTTAGTGAACACATGTTAACTTTATGACCCTGAAAGTCAACACCTGTTCACAAGAATGTTCTTATTACCGTTATTACACCTGGAGTCACGTTGAAACAATCACCTACCCTGCTGATTACCCGAGGCTGCACCCCGTTAGGCTTGGCTCTGGCCCAGGCGGCCGCCGGGCACTATCGGCTTGCCATTGCCAGCGACGATACCTATACCGGTAACGCGTTGTGCCGCCGGTTGCATGAAGAGGGTCATGAAGCTCTATTTATCGAGACAATAGCGGGTGAGGCGAGGGACATTCAGCGAGGCGTTAACCGGGTCCTACATCGCTGGCAGCAGCTGGATGTGGTGGTTAATTTGCCCGGAAACATGCTGGTGGGGCCTTTTGAAGCGGCGCAGACTCACCATTGGCAAACGCTGGCCAGCCAACAATTAATGCAAGTCGTACACAACAGTCAGAGCGCGCTGACTACCATGAAAAAACAAGGATACGGGAGCATTATTAATGTGGTGCCCGATTGCGGCTTACTCCCCGGGCCACTCACCTCCGCAAGCAGTGCAACCTACGCTGCCATCATCGCCCTGACCGAAAGCCTAAATAGCGAGCTGGCCAACAGCTCGGCAAACGCCCGGGTGGTAGCCCTGCCACTCTACCAGGAACAGGCCGAACAACTGGATGCTACCGATCCGCTCAGCCAAGCCCGTTTCAAGCGTAAAACCCGTGACAGCTTGGCTACTGCTGCTTCACTGAGCGGTGACATTCTGGCCATGCTAAAAACACCTGAGCCCTCTGCCCTGCATGCCCCCTGCGCATCCACGCGGACACAATGGAGATTGAAGCGTTGGTTCAGAAAGCGATGGGACAACAAGATGCAGCACCGAGGACGGCGCTACCGTCGCAAGGGACCCGCAGAGCCTTCTTAGCAGACTGTTGAAAAGCCAGTCTGCTAGAGGGCACAAATGGTAACTATCGCGTAAAACTCACTACATTCAGCAGAACGTTTCCACGTAACGCAGTGTATCGCGGTAGTCACTCGCGAGCGCGCTATCAATTTTGGGCGCCACCAATGACACCAACTTTTTCCCAACCAGCGGGACGGAACTGCTGATCTCCACCTCCGTGTGTTGAATCGCTTCGTTTTCATCTCCTGTCAGCACCATAACACCGCCGATTTTCATGGGCACATTGCCTAGTTGAAAACGGTATTCGGCCTGATATCGTCCTTCTACGGGAGGGGGCGTCCACAAAAATTCCGTGAGCAAATCAGCGCTTTCTGGCAAGAAACGACGAGCCATGGCTGGCACGCTGTCACTGTTGATGGCCATTGGCTGTATTAATTGAATCAACTTTCCCCGCGATGTATTTTCAAAAGCACCAAAGCGATAATTATCCACCTTGCTCCATTCATAGCGGGTTTCGTAGAATTCCTTGCTCGTCAGTACGTCATAAAGCCGATCCACACTGATGGGATACTGGCGATCAACCATAACTTTCATGCTATCTCCTGGCCTGGTGCTGAGCGTTTCATCAGCTGTAATAACGGCGCCAACTGGCGTTGCAAATCTGGCAATGAGCTGACCACTGCCCGAGGTTTCCCGGCTCGCAGTAGCGCCAGAGCCTGCTCAATCGTTAATATGGGTGCAGATTCATCCACCGACAAGGTAGTATCTGCGTCATCACTCAATACGGCACCTGGCCCCAATGTTCTAGCCTGCTTTAATTGCTCCTCCAACGTCAGTTGTACCTGACGCGGCGTCAACCCGGCATGAACAGCCGGGGTATGGGTAATGACCGTCAGTGGTAACCGTTGCACCTTACCCCGGAACTGGAAGGCCAGCTTCTCGCTGACTTTCAACGCTCGCTCCACAAACCGCTTGGCACCATTCGGCCCAGCACTGGGTAACAACACGGTAAATTGCGCCACGCTGCTACGTGCCAGAGAGTCTTCCTTCCGAATAACCCCACGAAGGGACTGGGCCAGCTTCAACAACACCATATCCGTCCGCTTTTTACCCAGCTGAACGAATAGTTGATTGAATTGGTAAATCTCCAGTTGCACGACCGACAGCCTGTACTGCTGGCGGGCAGCCAATGCCAGCTCCTGGCGCAACCGATGCACTAGATAACGCCGATTGCCCAATCGGGTCAGTGGGTCAATCATTGCCTGTTTGGCGAACTCCTTGCGTTCATTTTGGTAGTTGGCGTGGGCTCTGGCACGAGCTAGCAAGTCAGTGGAATTAAACGGCTTACTGATGAAATCCGTACCGCCCAGACGCAAGGCTTCAGCCCGAGCTTCTTCATCATTCTCTGCACCGGTAACAATAATGACCGGCAATCCAGCAACACCCTCATCTTCGCTGGTGCGAATTTTTTTCAGCAAGGCGAATCCATCCATTTCTGGCATGGCCAAGTCTGAAAAAACCACGCTGATGGAGGGATTGTGGCATATCATAGTCCAAGCTTTGAGACCATTTTCTGCCACTTCGACACGGAATTCTCTACCGAGCATCTTGTCAGCGGCAAGGCGCATTACCTTGGAATCATCCACAAACAACAGTAAGGGTTTGGACGCCTCATCCATGATGACCTATTCCTTTTTCGCAAACGCACCTGTGGCCAAGGCAAGGCCAAGCACATAGTCACAAAGCCGTGATCGGCGCTGACTGCTTTTGCAAACAGCGCACAGAGCAAGACACATTAGCGTGCTTCGACTAATGAATTTACCCGCCGTTATTCTTGTTAGTTGTAGCAATAACAGCAAAGTTTCGCCATAGCTAAAGCGGGGTGGACAGGACGGTTCTGAACGGATACTCAATACACGACTTATAGGCAGGTGAACATCGCGACGGTTTACCGAACGCGTATCAATAACGCAGCATAACCACTGCCGGGAACGCTGCAACATATTCCTTTCCTGCCTATTTGTTCTTTTTTTATTTGAGCTAATACGGTTCTACATCAATAACGCACCGACCCACGACCAAATCAGTGATCAACAATAGCAGGACATTATCAATGGGTAAGTTATAGAAGCGACATACTCGCAGATAGAATAGATAAAATCGCTGCGGTCGGAGGTAAACTTGGCCGCAAGGAGATTCGAAACCGAGCAACCGAGAGCCAATACCGTTACCGCTAGACGAAATACATCAGCAACCACTCTGCGGCCAGCGCTGGTTTTTCTTCGCCTTCAATTTCAACGGTAAACGCAAACTTGAGCAACCACTGCCCTTCGCGTTTCTCAGAGACGTCCAGCAAGGTTGCCAAGGCACGAATCCGCTTACCCTCTTTCACGGGCGCCATAAAGCGTAGCTTGTCGAAGCCATAATTCATGCCCATTTTCATGCCCTTGGGCATTAGAAAATCGTCAATGGACGCTTGCAAGTAGGGCAATAAAGACAGAGTGAGGTAGCCATGAGCAATAGTGGTACCGAAGGGAGTATTCTTGGCCTGCTCCGCATCAACATGAATGAACTGATGATCTAAAGTCGCATCCGCGAATGCATTAATCCGCTCCTGATCGATCTGAAACCAATCCGACGCACCCAATTCCTTGCCGACATAATCCACTAATGATGTAGCTTCGATCACTTTCATGGCACCACTCTCCTGGGGCTATCACCGTTTTCTTTTGAGGATAACGACACAGCCCCCCAGCACCATGACCGATTAAAACCATATGCATACATGTACTGGTGGTTTTGGTCAGTCATCGCCAGCCCTTGAAAGAAGGTCATCGGTCTCACGCAGAAACCTATTTATGCTGGCTGCAACACTTTGCGGCTCCTCCATGTGCAAATGATGGCGCCCAGGCAAACGTACAATGGTGGCGCCACTCAGCCAGCCCAGTCGATGGTCGAACATACCGTTACCGCCCATGCCCTGCTCACCAATAATAATGCATACCGGAGCCTTTATCGCACGGACAAAGCCTTCCACCTGTTCTTCAGTAAGGCGTAGAAACGAGGTCAGCCGTAAGCGGCTGTCTGCGCGCCAGGTCCAGCCACCTTCCAAGGGCATTAAGCCTCGATCGCTCAAAAGCGCGGAGGCTTTATGGTTCAACCCACCAAACCCTTTTGTACGTGCTTCAATCGCATCCTCTACATGAGCGTAAACCGGTTTACGCTTTCCAGCCAAGGATGCAGAATCATCCAGGGCTTTGCGAAGATTGCTGGCCACATCCTTGCCATCAGTACTCGGTGGCCCCAACCCTTCTATCAACACTACCCGTGATACTCGCTCAGGGCAGGCAGCGGCGAACAGACAGGCAATCCCTGCTCCCATGGAGTGCCCCATCAAGGTAAAACGCGTCCACCCTAGCTGATCTACCACTGCAAGCACATCACGTACATGATCCACCAGATGGGTGATCACGCCATCAGGGCGATGGTCAGAATGGCCATGGCCAGAAAAATCCATGGCTAGCAACGGCTGCCCAAGAAAGTTGGACAACGGCGCAAATGACGCGGCATTGTCCAACCAGCCATGCAAGGCCAAGATAGGTTCTGCGCCATTTTTATCAACGTCTCCAGGCCATTGCAGCGCGCTAATCGTCTGCCCGTAGACACTGAATTTTCTTTCTATCGCATCCATGATTCAGCGTTTTTTAGATTGCAATTCATTCAGTAACTCACGGAACAACTCCAGGGTTTTTTCTGGCTTTTCCAGCGGGTACATGTGCGAGCCTTCTGCAATACGATGAAGCATGCCGTGACGCTTCGCATGACGTTTGCCGCAGTCATGAAAAGGAGTAGGAGAATCTTTACCCGTGACGATAGCCCCGGGGACTTGCAACCGAGGCATGCGAGTGACATTGGTGGGGGTATGACGGAAAATATCCACTTCAACTTGCGGCCGAAACCGCAATCGCCATCCCCCTTCCCAAGGCTCAACACCCGCGTTCAAATAATCAGACAAACAGCGAGGATCAAAGGTCTTGAACAAGCCTCGTGAAGAAAAATAGCTCACCACAGAATCCCAGTCCGGCCAGTAATCAAGACGCCCAAGGCTTTTCCCTGCCGGGGTGACTTTATCAATCTGCCTAGTGAGTTTCGCTGCGTAAATCAGTAATCCGGGCAGCCCATTCAACACGGGTGGATCCAGCATAATCAAACTGGAAAACCAGTCCGGGTGACGTTGAGCTACCAGATACATCAACACCGACCCCAATGAATGCCCTGCCCCCACAATAGGCTTAGGCAAGGGTGCCAGTTGCGCTTCCAACTCCAGGCTAAGACTGTGCCAGCCCCTATCCACAGCAAAAGCTGGATCATGCCCGGCACGGTCCAGTATTACCAACTCATACTCAGCAGCCAGCGGAGCAAGAAAGGTGTCGTAACTATGGCCAGGTATACCATTGGCATGTGCGAAGGCAAGCACCTGACGACCTGATTGTTCAGGCATGAAATCTCCAAATGGGCCAAGGTATGCGGCCCAAGCAAAAGGCCCATCTTAACGGCACTAACAACAAACACACCATGGCCGATAACGCCATACGTGACAGCACAGATGCATGCAGGCGTTGCTGGATGCCTGTTTAACGCTTTCGGCTATTTTTCATAGAGAGTAACAACAGCCGAATGTAGAACCCTTCAATGCCAAGCTTTTGTTACGTATCAGCCGTTAGGCTCTCTGGATAAAGTCTGAGGGGCAGACAAACCATTCGCATCATTCTAACAAATCCGCGATGAACGACTTTTAAGGTAGTGTACAATGCGGGCACCAAGGAGGCGCTATGACCCTGATTTCATTCAACATCAATGGTATTCGTGCCCGTCTACATCAGCTCCAGGCGGTGATCGACAAATACCAACCCGCATTAATCGGCTTGCAGGAAACCAAGGTTCACGACCCGGAGTTTCCAGAGCAGGCGGTTCGGGATATGGGCTACCATCCCTATTATTTTGGCCAGAAAGGCCACTATGGGGTGGCCCTGATTACCCGCGAACCTCTGGAATCAGTGCAGTATGGTTTCCCCACCGACGACGAAGACGCGCAACGGCGCATGATTATCGGCACCCTGAAACACAGTGATGGTAGCCTGATCACGGTACTCAACGGCTACTTCCCTCAAGGGGAAAACCGCGAACATCCATTGAAGTTTCCGGCCAAGAAAAAATTCTACGAAGACCTGCAGCATTATCTGGTTAATCATCATCAACCCAGCGACCGAGTGGCGGTAATGGGTGACTTCAATATCTCGTCTACGGACCTGGATATCGGTATTGGCGAGCCCAACCGCAAACGCTGGTTACGCGAAGGTAAAACCAGCTTCTTGCCGGAAGAAAGAGAATGGTGGGGCCGCCTAGTCGGATGGGGCCTGACTGACACCTTCCGCCACCAAAACCCTACCACCGACGACGTGTTCTCCTGGTTTGACTATCGCTCCAAGGGCTTTGACCGCGACCCCCGGCGTGGCCTGCGGATCGATACCGTATTGGCTACCGAGCCGCTGATGGCCAAGCTGGATACCACTGGTGTGGATTACGAGATGCGCGCAATGGAAAAGCCCTCGGATCATTGTCCGGTTTGGGCACGTTTTAACGGCTGAGCAGGTCACAACATGAAAATCAGGCTGCACCCGGAAAGGCTAAAAGCCAACTTGGATACCGTCGGTTTCATTATCGACCTGGCCATGATTGTGCTGGTGATCGCCAATTTAAGCCTAATCCTGTTCGACTGGCTATTTCAGGTCCCACCTGTTCAGGATTTTCTAGCCTCGCAGGTACCGGCTTTCCACAATTTTTATCGCGACACCATCCATAACGATTTTTTGTTCTACGACCTGTGTTTTGTGGCGGTCTACCTAACGGAATTCACCATCCGCTGGATTGTTGCCATTGCCCGGCACACTTACCATCGCTGGTTTTTCTATCCGTTTGCCCATTGGTATGACCTGCTCGGCTGTATCCCCGTGGGTAGCTTCCGCTGGTTGCGGATTCTGCGGGTTATTAGCCTATTGATACGTTTGCAGCGGATGGGCATCGTGGATCTGTCGCAAACTTGGTTGGGCCAAACTATTCTTAAATACTACGGTATTGTTGTGGAGGAAATCTCCGACCGTGTCGTCATCAACGTGCTTAGTGGCGCACAGCGTGAAATCGGTGGTGGCAGCCCCCTGCTCCACCGTATTGAGTCCCAAGTGCTTGCGCCTCGCAAGGAACAGCTGGTGAACTTTGTGGCCACACGCATTGCCGACGCCACCCAGAAAAGCCATGACCAATACCGCGATCAATTAGCCAAATACTTCTCTCATCTCACGGACGAATCCCTGGTGCGCACCCAAGCCGGCCGACGTCTCGCCGCCATTCCTGTTGCAGGTCCCCGCGCCATCGCGCTCTTGGGCGAGGCGGTTCGTGAAACGGGTAGCGCCTTCGTGGATCAGCTGGTGGACGACTTGGCTTCGCCAGCTAACCGCCCCCAGCTGGAGCAGCTATTGCACGATTTGATCGACGCTGCCGGCGGCGAGGGCGAAGAGCTGGATGCGTTGGTTCGTGACACCTTGCTGGATGTTCTGGATCAGGTTAAAAATCAGGTTGCTGTTCAGCAATGGAAACTGGCAGAGGAAGGCTCATCAGTAAAAAGTTGATGCCTCATGTTAGGCAGAAGCACCCACTAGCGAGCAGCTCGGACCACAGCGGTGATCTTCAGTTCGCCCTTCACGGGCTCTCCTAGGGTGCCCACCAAGAGCCTGGTTGTGCTATCAATAATACTGAGAAGCTTGGATTACCAGTGGCTGTGCGACTTTGTCCAAACGTCTCGAAGAAGACTACGCGCTGGTGCTGCCCGGAAATCGATGCACAGTTATGGGTATCACACGCCCTCACAAGGGCACCCATAATGCACGCATAATCTTTATCGCCAAGGAAGTGAGCAGGCCAGGGGTGGTACTGTGGGCCACTTTTTCAAACCGATCGACGCACAGCAGCTACAAAGCAAAGTATCGTTTTTCCTTGCCTTTGGAGCCTAAATCAACAAAAAAAAGCGGCTGAACGCCAAATTCGCCCAGGCGCACCGATCAGAGGCAGGAATGCATACCCTGTACGGCGAGCGCCTCAAGTAGTCGCTGAGTATACTCCCACGGTCAAGACGACCAATATAAAAATATCATGGCCATTTCTATTCCCGGATACAGATTGACCAGCCGCCTGGGTAAAGGCGGCATGTCACACGTTTTTCTTGCCACCCAGCACTCCTTCGACCGGCAGGTTGCGATCAAGATCCTCACGCCGACCCTGGCACTGGAACCCCGTTTTGCCGAACGCTTCATGCAGGAAGCACGCACGATTGCCAGCCTGAACCACCCACATATCGTTCCTGTCTATGACGTAGGTGAGTATCAAGGTTACTATTATCTCACCATGGAACACGTGACCGGTGGCAGCCTTAAACAACGGCTCGCCAGCGGCGCACTGGATGAAAGGAGCGCGCAGAGCATCCTGCGTCAGCTCGCCGGCGCCCTTAATTATGCCAGCGAACATGGATTCATCCACCGGGATGTGAAGCCCGATAATGTGCTGTTCCGCGCCGATGGTTCTGCGTTACTTGTGGATTTTGGCATCGCCTCCAACGTATTGCGTGATACCAGTGTGACCGAATCCACTGCCATCATGGGCACCCCCAAGTACATGAGCCCCGAGCAGCATCGCTGCCAGCCCTTGACGCCACAATCAGATCTCTATTCCTTGGGATGTGTGCTCTACGAAATGCTGGCAGGCAAACCGCCCTTTGGCGCCTCTGACGCACGCGGCATGGGACTGGCCCATCTACGCGATCCGATTCCTTTGCTACCGCTTTCTTTACGCCGCTACCAGCCCTTGATCCGTCAGCTACTGGCCAAAGAACCAACAGAGCGGCCGAAATGTGGCAATACAGTAATCAGCTTACTGGATAATCTGACACCGAACCCCGAGCACTACAGCGCCCCACGCTCGCACTACCGATCAAAAGAGCCGGATACAACAGCCGCCCCGCTGGCAACCCGCTTGCGGCTAAAAGAATCCAAACTGGGCATGAGTTGGCGTGGCACGGTGTATCAGTACGATATTTATCTGGTTGCCGATGACTTCGAGCAGTTTCAGTCCCACTTCCCCGTCATGCGATCTGCCTTGATGGATTGGTTCCGGCAACGCGGCAAACGCGCCAAAGTAGTCACCATTAAAGCAACCCTGCATCCCTGGATCAGCGGCCGCGTAAAGCAGTACCTGCAAGCATTGAGAAAAACCGAAGGGCTGGAGTTCTTGGCTGCCATCCCAATGAACATTAATCTAGTGGGATCCGATGGCGACCCCATTGAGAAACTGGCTTGGGGCCCCGTGGAAAACAACACCACGGGTACACAGGAGTTCTGAGTCTGCCCGCTCTGCGAAAATAATCAGAATACGTGCAGGCTTAGTGTTTCGTACGTCTGTTTTACTGGCGATTCAGGCCTGTCCGACATTACCGGTATACCAGCAAGCGTGGCCCTCCCGTCTCAGCCATGCCGGAGGCTAAAGAAGGCGGCTTGTATGGCCGCAAACTGAGTGCCGCACGAAAACGCCCCCCTTGCACGCCCTTCCCCAAGCAGCATCAAACATAATACCTGCTGCTGTATCGCTGACAGAACGATACACGTATCAGCAAATCAACATAAAAAAAGCACCAACCGATGGTTGGTGCCTAGACCTAAGCCTCACGGTGCAAGGAGACACCGTGATCCCCCCTCAGGAGTGGTTCCGGTGGCACGATTGAGGAGCCTGCCATGCGTTCTGTGTGCCACCGAATTCAGGCTACGACAGTAAGCTCGGTCTGCAAAGCAAGCATCGGCGAACGGTACAGAACAGGCTACCAAGGGTGCCGAAGGGCGGATTAACGGTTGGCGATCTCTTCGCCTGGGCTGCATAACCAAAGCAATTGCGCGCCATCAGCGGCAGTAACATCCACATCAAAACAAGCCACGGTTCCCACATCGAAGCCCACCCGTTCCGAGACACCCGTCCAACTTGCAGTCAATTGCGACACCAGCGGCATATGGCTAACCAGCACCGAATCAGCCGCTGGCGGGTTGGCAAGCAACCAGTCAAACAGCGCTTTGGGGGGGCTATCCGGTGTTAGATAGGGGCAATTCTGCCGGGGCAAACCAGGGTATACCTGCGCGATACAATCCGCTGTCTGCTGAGCGCGCAGATACGGACTCACAATCAATCCGCTAATCTGAATGCCCCGTTCCTGAAGCGATTGCCAGTGGGAAAGCAGTGCTGCCTGGCCAGCTTCTGTCAATGGTCGCAGGGCATCGGTCGCCGCCTGGGCAACCGCCTGACCATGCCGACTAAGATAGAGCTTCATGACGTAAACGCGCCCAACTGAAACTCCACATCATGTTTGTATTCGCCGCTCATCAGATTCTGGATCATCAGTTCCAGCGGTTGACCGTGATAGACGATTTTGTACAGTGCGGTGGCAAGCGGCATATACACATCCAACTCTGCCGCTTTATCCGCCACGAGTTTGATGGTGTTGATGCCCTCAGCTGTCTGGCCCAGGCATTCTATGGCTTGTTCCAAGGTTTTACCTTCGCCAAGCTGAAAACCCACTTGGTAATTGCGTGACAGCGAAGATGTACAGGTGGCAATCAGGTCACCGACCCCGGACAAGCCCAGGAACGTCATGGGGTTAGCGCCCAACTCCACGGCGAAACGGCTCATTTCAGCCAACGCTCGGGTGATCAAAAAACTGCGGCTGTTTTCACCAACGCCAATCGCCGCGGCCATGCCAGACGCCACCGCATAAATATTCTTCAGGGCGCCGCCCAATTCAACGCCATAGATATCCGGGTTGTCATAAACACGGAAATAGTCGCAGCTCAAGGCGTTTTGCACAGTCTCTCGTAGCGCCTCGTCCGAGCTGGCAATCACTGTACCCGTGAATTTCTGTTCAACCACTTCCTTGGCCAGATTGGGTCCGCTTAACACGCCGATACGAGTATGCGGCCAATACTGATGCAATAGCTCACTCATCAACAAGAAGCCATCCGCATAAATGCCCTTGGTGCAACTGATCACCATAGCCTCATCAGGCACCCACTGACGCGCTTGTTCCAGCACCTCGGCAAAAGCCTTGCTCGGGATTGCCACAAATACCATGGAAGCGCCGCTAAGCGCCTCTTCCAGGCTATCCGTGGCGGTCACCTCTTGCGGTAATTCTGCACCGGGGAGATAGCGACTGTTTTCCCGATCAATATTGATTGCAGCGGCGGTTTCCGGGTCACGCACCCACAGGTTTACGTTGTGTCCATTGGCCGCCAGAATGCTGGCCATGGCGGTACCAAAACTGCCCCCACCCAGAATGGCGGCATTATGCTTTTCTTGCGTCATAGGAACGCCTTGTTTACGGCTTTCCGGCATCATAGGCGCCCTTGGAAGTCGAGACAACGGGAGCTTGAAGAACGCCGCAACAGGTAACGCGAGAAGCGACGGGGATGGGCTTACACCCAAACCCGCCTAACGCAGCCAAAGCGGCCCGGAAAGTAGGGAAGCTGACACCACCCGCCCTACGTGATTTCGTAAAAATCCCGTAGCGCGGACGGTTAAAAGCAGTCTGTTGCAGCCTTTAGACTGCCTGAGCGAACAACGCTTGCATCCGGCGCGCGGTCGCCGCCGGGTCTTTCGGCAGCTGCCCCTCCGCCAGCATTGCTTGATCTAGCAGCAAGGCGGCGAAATCATTGAATTTGTCGCCTTCTTCAACGCGGGTCAGCGCTTGCAGCAAGGTATGGTCGAGGTTCACCTCCAGTACCGGCTTGTTTTCCGGCACTGGCTGCCCGGCGGCTTCCAGCATGCGTCGCATTTGAGGCCCCAGCTGATCTTCTGCCAGCACCAGGCACGCAGGGGAATCCACCAGTCGTGTGGTGGCTCGGACCGCTTCAACCTGCTCGGTCAGGCTAGCGGCAAGGCGCTGGATCAAGGGGTCATCATTATTAGCCTGTTCACTCTCATCCCCCAGGTCCAGCTCTCCGCGAGCCGCATTGACCAGTTTCACCTCTTTGTAGCTCTCCAGATACCCCACCATCCACTCATCCACGGGATCGCTGAGCAGTAGTACCTCAATGTCTTTCTTACGAAATACCTCCAGATGGGGGCTCTGGCGTGCAGCCGACGGGGTATCAGCAAGCAGATAATAGATGCAATCCTGATCGGCAGGCTTGCTCTCCAGATATTGATCCAAAGATGTGCTCACTGAATCTGGTGTTTTGCTGGTGGCAAAACGCAGCAAGGCGGCAATGCTTTGCTGATTATCCCGGTCCTCAGCAACGCCCTCTTTTATCACTGAGCCAAACTGCGCCCAAAATTTGGTGTATTGCTTGTCATCATTGCTGAGTTTTTTCAACATTTGCAGCACACGCTTGGTCAAAGCGGATCGAATTTTTTGAACCGGACCGTAGTCCTGCAACAACTCGCGGCTTACGTTCAGGGGCAGATCCGGTGCATCAATCACCCCCTTGATAAAGCGCAGATACTGGGGCAGAAACTGTTCTGCATCGTCCATAATGAAAACGCGCTGAACATATAGCTTTAGGCCACGATTAGCCTCACGTTGATACAAATCAAAAGGGGCTTGAGCCGGCACATACAGCAAACTGGTGTACTCAAGCTTGCCTTCCACCTTGTTATGGCTCCAGGTGAGAGCATCCTGAAAATCATGACTGATGTGTTTGTAGAAGCTCTGATATTCTTCGTCAGTCACCTCACTTCGCGGCCGCTGCCACAGAGCCGTAGCGGAATTAAGGGTTTCGGCTTTAGTGTCTTCGTCTCCCTCTTGCGGCCTTTCCAGCACAATCGGGAAAGCCACATGATCAGAGTACTGCCCGATCACCTGACGAATTTTGAAATCATCCAAAAAATCCTTGGCATCATCGCGCAGGTGTAAAATCACCGCTGTGCCCTGCTCATCACGGGAAACGGTTTCCACTGTGAATTCGCCCTTGCCATCGCTTTCCCAGCGCACGCCGTTATTAACCGCTTCGCCCGCCTTGCGAGTTTCTACCGTAACGGTTTCGGCGACAATAAACGCAGAGTAAAACCCCACCCCGAATTGGCCAATTAACTGGGCGTCTTTTTTCTGATCACCGCTAAGATTCGCCAGAAATTTTTCCGTGCCGGACCGCGCGATGGTGCCCAAATTATCTACCACTTCGTCCTCACTCATGCCAATACCGTTATCGGCAATCGTCAGGGTACCCGCGTCTTTATCCACGCGCAGAGTAATCTGGGGCTCACCACCCTGCTCCAGCAAAGCCGGGTTATTCAGTGCCTGAAAGCGTAGCTTGTCGCATGCATCAGAGGCATTAGAAATCAATTCACGTAAAAAAATTTCACGATTGCTATAAAGCGAGTGAATCATCAAATGCAGAAGACGGGATACTTCTGCCTGGAAACCATGGGTTTGTTTTTCTGCTGACACAGCTAGCTCCTGAACCTGCGAGTAATGTTGATCCAACAGATGTGGGCAAACCGATATTTTTCAAGGGGCGGACGACTCGATGGCGCAGGTCAGCCTCTGGTCAGGTGTGATAATGCAGAATCCAAGTCAGGAAAACGAAAAATGAAGCCTTGTTGCTCCAAGCGCCGGGGGTAAACCCGCTGCCCACCAATCAACATGGCAGATTGTTCTCCCAGCCCCACCTTGAGGGCACTCGCAGGCACCCGTAACAACGCCGGGCGTTTTATTTTCCGGGCCAGACAATAGTGGAATTCACGCTGCGTTACTGGCGCCGGCGCACAGGCGTTAAAAACCCCGTCCACACCGGGTGTTTCCAGCGCACGTACTAGCACTGCCACCATGTCATCGATATGAACCCAGCTAAGCCACTGGTTGCCATCGCCCAGCAGGGCGCCAAGCCCCAACCGATAGACTGGTAGCAGCTTACTTAGCATACCCCCATCACAACCCAATACGATTCCAGTCCGCACCAGACACAACCGCACACCCTGGCGGGAAACCGGGCGAGCCGATTGCTCCCATGCATCACACAGGAGGTAACCAAAATCACGCCTGCGGGCCGAACTCTCTTCCGTTAACTCCGCGTTATTTGCGTTGCCATAAAAGCCCACAGCGGACCCGGACACCAGCACCGCCGGTTTGCTGTCCAAGCGAGACACCAGGCCGACCAGGGCTTCGGTGACACCAATTCTTGATGCAAATAATATCGCTTTGCGACGCTCACTCCAGCGACCCGCAAACAAGCTCTCCCCGGCCAGGTTGACAATACCGTCAATAGCCGCATCGTTACCGATGTCATCAAGGGAGGTAACCAAGTGTGTGCCTTCAGGCAGCACACGAGCGGCTTTGCGTGGCCTACGGGTGAGGACGGTCAGCTCATGGCCATGGGCTGCCAGTCGTCGACAAAGATGCTGCCCGATGAACCCACTGCCGCCTGTGATCAATACCTTCAACGGGCTGCCTCTATATGGCGAATACTGTGGAGCTCGTAGAAATATTCCATACTGCCCGCGCCCACCGGCACACTCAAGGTTAGTTTATTATCAACTACCGACTGCAGAACCCCGGTGCGTTTCGGTCCGTCATTGGTCTCGATAATCACCTTTTTTCCTACCAGCGCTTCAAATTCAGTACGCTCGGCTGATGGTGGTTCGATCGTTTCCTGTGCCCCTGCGAGCTCCGGGACATTTTTCGCCGGCGCAGACCCAACCTTGGCCGGTTGCGGCGTACTAGCCGGCAATTTACTTTCCGTGGATTCCAGCAAGATCTGCTGGCCCGAAGACAGTGTTATGGATTTCAGTTCTGCCGCTCCAACACTGCGTTCCACATTGCCACTGCCCACGCCCATGATCAGCCAAAGGCGGTCGCCACTAATCTTGCGCAGCACACCTTCCAGTGTGCGGCCACTGGTGGTTTTCAATTGCACAGATTGATCCACGTACGCTACCAGCTCGGGGAAAGTCAAAGTCACCGACTCGGGCGCTGTTGATGGTGCTGTTTCTGAGGATTTCTGAACATTAGGTGTGGCCAACTCCATTCCACCCTCTTTGGCGGCGGTCATGACTCGGGTACCCATAGACCCAGGCACCACAGCCCAGCCCACATCCGTCTTTTCAAGCCGCACCTTGCGCTCCTGAACTTCCTCATTGCTCAGTTCTACCACGGCCACCACCTGGCCCTCGCTCTCAGCTCGATGCAAGGTGGCATGCTTAGCCTCGACCTGGAGTAAAGCGCCTTCCGGGAACTGGGTTTCAAGGAACTCCTCCGCCACATAAGCAAGGGTATCTTCATGATCGAAGTAAAGATCTACCTCGCCATTGCGGTAGCGCAAATGATTGCTATGGGCAGTAAAATTCCCGCTCAAATAGCTTTTAAAACTGTCCGGCATGACCAGCACAATAGAACCAGAAAGCTGCCCTGTATCCAGTGGTGCCAGCGCCAGGTCCATGCGGTAGCCGCCTTCAAATATTCGGCTCTCTGGATAGTCTTTGTTTTCCGGTTTCCAAGACAGATGGACCACTGGGCCGCTCTCATCCGAGGGCCCAACGATCAGAGTCTTGCGTTCGGTTATATCGTCCGGGTTCCAGCCCAGAAGTACACGCACTTCCAGATCCGCAAGAAACCCCTCGCCCTGGCTAAGGGTTAACACCCCATCAATGAGCGCGACGCGATCGTAACGAAAGCGTTCACCGTGTAGACGCCCTGTGAGGCGTTTTCCTTGGCCCTTAACAACAAGCAAGGCCGCCTCTTGCGAGGAAACAAAGGCAGTGCTACTGGCTTTTTTCTCGCCACGCAGCACTTGCCCACTCTGGCTCGATACCGGTTGTACTGCGTAATCCCCCACCAAGCCGCCAGTAATCACCAATAAGCCAATACCTACTGCCGAGGTCAGCACCGCGCCCACACGGGCCAGCGACCACCACCGGTAATATTCCCAATGGCTTTGCACCTGCCCTATGCTGGCCAAGGGCACCAAAAAAAACAACGGGCTGTGGCCCCGACTGTTGGCTTCGTGCATCAACCCTAACGTGGCAATAATAAGGGCGCTTACCCCAAAAATGATCAGCAGTTCTGCCATATTTTTATTCTCTTCACGAGCCGGCACGTTACCGGTAACCGTCGGACGTTCCCTCCACTCTACAAAGCCTTCTGCCGGCATTCCAGCACTTAAGTTGCTGATTTTCTTATAAGAGTAAAGGTTATGATATGCGTCACATTTAGCCTTTCCCGTTCGCTCGCTGCAAGTAATTATTCACCTGCAGCGAAACCTTTCGCGCGCCCTTTCAACACCGCTCATCCTCAAAAAGGAAAAAAAACTTGTAAGCCCGAAAGTCACAGGATATACAGGCGCTAAGGGCATTCGGAAACCGGAAACCCGGACCTGATTGGCCCGTATAACAGGTTGTTTGGGGAGGTCAGGAAGGAGGCCACCATGAGTAACCATCGTAGTAATGAGCAAGACCTTGATTCGGAAGATCTGCTGATGAACGAAGATTTCGATATCCTTGATGACAGCGTCGAAGAGGATGAGCAGCAAGAGCGCAGTGCGCGCAGCCGCTCTTTCAATATGGACATGCGCCATCGCATCGAAGATCGACTGGAAGAGCGGCGCCTTAAAAAGGAACTCAATGAATACGAGTCCTTTGAACTGGACGACGATCTCCTCCACTAAGCCAATAAAAAGGCCGGCATTTGCCGGCCTTTTTATTGGCTTACCGTTAACTTACCAGCCGGTTGCTTCTTTCACAGCCTTGCCAATTTCTGCCGGGTTACGCACGGTTTTCACACCCGCCGCTTCCAGCACAGCGAACTTCTCATCGGCGGTACCTTTGCCGCCGGCAATGATGGCGCCAGCATGCCCCATACGCTTGCCGGCCGGAGCGGTAACACCGGCAATGTAGCTCACCACAGGCTTGGTCACATTCTCTTTGATATAGGCCGCCGCTTCATCTTCTGCGGTACCACCGATCTCACCCACCATAACGATGGCTTCGGTCTGCGGGTCATTCTGGAACAATTCCAGTGCATCAATGAAGGTCATCCCCGGAATCGGGTCACCGCCAATACCAATACAAGAAGATTGACCAAACCCCAGCTTGGTGGTTTGGTTAACTGCTTCATAGGTCAGGGTACCGGAACGAGACACAATGCCGACCTTACCAGGCGAGTGAATATGGCCCGGCATAATCCCGATTTTGCACTCACCAGGAGTAATGACCCCTGGGCAATTCGGCCCGATCAGACGAATGCCATCTTTGCGGGAGATATACTCTTTGACGAAAAGCATATCCAGAGCAGGCACTCCTTCGGTAATGCAGACGATCAGCTCGATGCCGGCGTCTGCGGCTTCCAGAATGGAGTCCTTGCAGAACGGTGCAGGCACATAGATTACGCTGGCAGTGGCCCCGGTTTCGGCAACGGCTTCTGCCACAGTGTTAAACACCGGCAAACCCAAGTGCGTTTGGCCGCCTTTACCCGGCGTTACACCACCCACCATCTGGGTGCCGTACTCAATAGCCTGTTCAGAGTGAAGCGTGCCCTGGCTTCCAGTGAAGCCCTGGCAGATAACCTTGGTGTTCTTGTCAATCAATACGCTCATGCGGCGCCTCCCACTGCTTTCACTACCTGCTCGGCAGCATCATCAAAACTTTGTGCGGCAATGATGTTCATGCCACTTTCTGCCAGCTTCTGGGAACCCAGCTCCGCATTGTTGCCCTCCAAGCGCACCACAACGGGAACGGTTACGCCCACTTCTTCCACGGCACCGATAATGCCTTCAGCGATCAAGTCGCAACGGACAATACCACCAAAAATGTTCACCAGAACGCCCTTTACTTGATCATCGGAGAGAATGATCTTAAAGGCTTCGGTAACGCGCTCTTTGGTGGCACCACCACCCACGTCCAGGAAGTTGGCCGGCGCACCGCCCTTCAACTTCACCAAATCCATGGTACCCATGGCCAGACCTGCACCGTTCACCATGCAACCGATGTTGCCCTCTAGTGCGACGTAGTTCAGGTCCCATTCTGCAGCGCGACGCTCGCGCTCATCTTCCTGGCTGGGATCGTCCAGCGCCTTGATATCTGGATGGCGATATAACGCCGAGCCGTCTACATTGATTTTGGCATCCAAGCAGTGCAGGTCACCGGTGTCAGTGATCACCAGCGGGTTCACTTCGATCAGCGCCAGGTCTTTGTCGACAAACAGCTTTGCCAGACCCACGAAGATCTTGGCGAACTGATTGACCTGTTTACCTTCTAGACCCAACTTAAACGCGATCTCACGAGCCTGATAGGGCTGTGCACCCACCAGCGGATCAATTTCTGCCTTGAGGATTTTTTCCGGGGTTTCTTCTGCAACCGTTTCGATATCCACGCCACCTTCGGTGGAAGCCATGAACACAACACGACGGCTGGCACGATCAAGGACTGCGCTCAGATACAGTTCTTTGGCGATGTCCGTGCAGGTTTCTACCAGAATCTTTGATACGGGCTGACCATGCTCGTCGGTCTGGAAGGTAACCAACTGCTTGCCCAACCACTGCTTGGCAAAGGCAGCTGCGTCTTCCGGTGTATCCACCAGCTTCACACCACCAGCCTTACCACGGCCACCGGCGTGGACTTGCGCTTTTACCACCCACTTGTCACCACCGATCTCTTTCGCCTTTGCTGCAACCTCTTCCGGGGTATCACAGGCAAAGCCGGTAGAGACTGGCAGCCCATAATCAGCAAAAAGCTGTTTTGACTGATACTCATGGAGATTCATGCCAATACTTCCATCATCAATGAATTAGTGGCGCCCTGTTCAAGCGCCGTTATCGCGGCCATCAAATGTCGTTATTTCTTGCGACGACGCTGCGCCACATGGATTGCTTTAAAGTCCGTGGCCAAGGCTGCTTCATGAACGGTTTCTGACAGGCTTGGATGACCAAACACCATCAGCTGCAAGTCCTCTACGGTAGCCCCAAACTCCATGGCTATAACGCCTTGCTGAATCAATTCGGACGCCTGCGGGCCTACCACGTGCATGCCCAGGATGCGGTCGGTTTTTTCATCGGCCACAAACTTCACCATGCCACCGGTTTCGCCGGCAGCCATGGCGCGCCCATTGGCGGCAAAAGGTACCGCTCCGGTCTTGTAAGCGTCACCGGAATCCTTCGCTTCCTCTTCGGTCTTGCCGACCCAAGCCACTTCCGGGTGGGTATAAATCACACCGGGGACAGCGTCATAGTTCACTTGGGTACTTTCTCCCATGATCACTTCAGCCACCATCACGCCTTCTTCAATGGCCTTGTGGGCCAACGCCGGACCTCGCACCAGATCACCGATGGCGTAAACCCCGGGAACGTCGGTACGACACTGGTTATCGACATAAATATAGTTGCGCTCGTCCAAGGTCACCCCGGCGTCCTGACTGAGCAGGCCTTCGGTATAGGGGCGGCGACCCACAGCAACAATCAACCGGTCGAAGGTTTCTTCGTTCTCTCCGTCCTTGTCGCTATAACTGACCACTACCTGATCCTTTTTCACCTCAGAACCAGTGACACGGGCCCCCAGACGAATATCCAGGCCCTGCTTGGCAAACTGCTTTTGGGCATCCTTGGCAATTTGTTTATCCACAGCCGGCAGGAAGGCATCTACAGCCTCCAGCACGACGACTTCACTGCCAAGTCGAGCCCAAACGCTTCCCAGCTCAAGACCAATCACGCCCGCGCCAATCACGCCAAGGCGTTTCGGTACGGCATCAAATTCCAGCGCACCAGTGGAATCAACAATGATTTCTTGATCAACAGGAGCCACAGGAATATCTACCGGCACTGAGCCTGCCGCCAGAATTACATGTTCTGCCTGTAGTGTTTGGACATCGCCATCCAACGGCTGAAACTCAACCTGCTTACCACTTTTCAGCTGGCCTGTGCCCTGCAACCAGGTCACCTTGTTGGCCTTGAACAATTGCGCGATACCGCCGGTGAGGTTTCTCACGATGGTATCTTTGCGCTTGAGCATCGTATCCAGATCCAGGTCTGCGCCTTTGATCTTGATACCGTGATCAGCCAGTGAGGACTCGGTTTCGTGGTACTTCCAAGAAGAATCCAGCAACGCCTTAGAGGGGATACAGCCTACATTCAAACAGGTGCCCCCCAAAGCCGGCTCATCTTGCTTATTAATGCGCTTTTCAATGCAGGCAGTATTCAGGCCCAGTTGCGCACACCGGATCGCAGCCACATAGCCACCCGGACCACCACCAATGATGATGACGTCATAGTTGTCAGCCATAATCTAATTCCTTCTATCGCGGTCAAGCTTCATACCGCAGCCACCACGCTTTAGGGGTGTGCTGCAGCATGAAGTACGCAGGCATACATTCAGATATCCAGCAACAGCCGCGCCGGGTCCTCGATAAAGTTCTTCACGGCAACCAGAAATTGCACCGCTTCCTTACCATCGATGAGGCGGTGATCGTAGGATAAGGCCAAATACATCATCGGCAGGATTTCCACTTTACCGTCCACCGCCATAGGTCTTTCCTGGATCTTGTGCATCCCCAGAATGGCCGTCTGCGGCGGGTTAAGAATCGGTGTGGAAATCAACGAACCAAACACCCCACCGTTGGAAATGGTAAACGTGCCACCAGTCATCTCTTCAATGGACAGCTTGCCCTTCTGGGCTTTCTGGCCATATTCGATGATCTGTGACTCCACTTCCGCCAAACCTTTCTGGTCCGCATCGCGCATCACCGGTACAACCAGGCCCCGTTCGGTGGAGACGGCCACACCCACGTCATAGTAACCGTGGTACACGACATCTTCGCCGTCAATAGACGCATTCACCGCCGGGAAACGTTTTAGCGCTTCCACACAAGCCCGGGTAAAGAAACCCATGAAGCCGAGGCGCACGTTATGGGCTTTCTCGAACTCTGGCTGGTAATGTTTACGCATATCCATGATGGGCTTCATGTTGACTTCGTTGAAGGTGGTCAACATGGCGGAGTTCTGTTGGGCAGAGACCAGACGCTCAGCAATACGTTTGCGTAAACGTGTCATTGGCACACGACGTTCTTCACGCTCGCCTGGGGCACCCGGTACGTCCAAGGTGGCCGGCTGTTGCGGTGCGGGTTGGCCAGCGCGTTTTTCCGACTTGTCAGCAATGACTTTTTCCACATCCTCTTTGGTAATGCGGCCGCCACGACCCGTGCCCTTCACGTGGTCTGCAGCAATGCCATGCTCACTCATCAGCTTGCGGGCCGCTGGCCCAGCCTGATCACTGGCGCTGTTATCGTCATCGGCGGGCTCAGGTTTGGCTTCGACCTTCTCTTCCTTCGCATCGCCCTTTTTATCAGCCGATGTCTCTTCTTTATCAGCCGATGCCTCTTCACTGTTTTCTTCTGCCGGTTCATCGTCGCTCTTACCAGCATTGCCGCTACCCCCTTCGTCGAAGGTCCCCAGCACTTGCTGACTTTCTACGGTTTCACCTTCTGCCGCCATGATCTTGCTGATCACGCCATCGGCTGGGGCTACCACTTCCAGCACAACTTTATCGGTTTCAATATCTACCAGCAGCTCGTCACGCTTCACCGCTTCGCCTTCCTGCTTGTGCCAAGTGGCTACGGTGCCGTCTGCTACTGATTCGGGGAACTGTGGAGCTTTGATATCAGTCGCCATGCCTAATCCTTACTGTTACTTAATCTCGAAGGCGTCTTGGACCAGACGCTGCTGTTGTTCCACGTGTAGTGACATTGAACCTGCCGCCGGGGCGGCCGCCATATCGCGGCCAGCGTAATGCACAGGCCCCACACCGGCTTTCTCCGCTACACGGTACATATGGTGCTGGGAGCAATACCAGGCGCCCTGATTCTTGGGCTCTTCCTGACACCAAACCAGATGCTCCAGGTTCGGGTATATCTCAAGAATTTCCTGCAAACGCTGTTCCGGGAACGGATACAGCTGCTCAATACGCACCAATGCCGTGTCGATCAGATCATCGCTGTCACGTTTTTCCAACAAGTCGTAATAAACCTTGCCGGAGCACATCACCACTCTCTTGATTTTTTTGCTATCCAGATCAGCCAGATCATCCAGCACCGAATGGAAGGTGCCGTGGGCCAGATCTTCCAATGAGGAAGTCGCCTTTTTGTGACGCAGCAAACTCTTCGGGCTCATCACCACCAACGGCTTGCGCAGAGGGCGTACTGCCTGCCGACGCAACAGGTGGTAAATCTGGCCGGGGGTGCTCGGCACACACACTTGCATGTTGTGCTCAGCACACAACTGCAGGAAGCGCTCCAGGCGTGCGGAGGAATGCTCCGGTCCTTGGCCCTCATAGCCGTGAGGAAGCAGCATGGTCAGGCCACACAAACGCCCCCATTTAGCTTCACCAGAAGAAATGAATTGGTCAATCACCACCTGGGCACCGTTGGCGAAATCACCAAACTGTGCTTCCCAGATCACCAAGGACGTGGGCGTGGTGGTAGCGTAACCATATTCATAACCCAGCACCGCTTCTTCAGAGAGCAGGGAATCGTAGATATCAAAACGCGGCTGTTCATCGTAGAGATGCTGAAGCGGCACATACTGCTCACCGTCTTTCTGGTTATGCAGCACCGCATGGCGGTGGGAGAAAGTGCCGCGGCCACTATCTTGACCGCTTAGCCGAATAGCGAAGCCCTCATCGAGCAGCGTCGCATAGGCCATGGTTTCTCCGTAGCCCCAGTTTAGCGGCAAGGCACCTGCGGTCATTTTGCGGCGATCTTCAAGGATTTTTTTCACCTGGCGTTGAACCACAACGCCTTCCGGGGGTGTTTCCAGCCTCGTAGCCAAGTCCTGCAGTTTCTTTAGCGGATAGGTGGTGTCCCAGTCATCCTCAACTTGGTGGCCAATATACGGAGACCAATCCACAAACAGGGCCTTGTTCGGCTCTGTTACCAGAGACTTCACCACATGATTACCTGCGTCGAGCATATCCCGGTAATCATCCACCGTTTTCTGAGCTTCCTGCTCACTGATCACTTTTTCGTTGATCAGCTTCTCTGCATACAGAGTTCGAGTGGTCGGATGGCTTTTGATTTTCTTGTACATCATCGGCTGAGTGGAGGACGGTTCATCCGCCTCGTTATGCCCCGACCGGCGATAGCAGAACAAATCAATCACCACATCCTTCTTGAACTGCATGCGGTAATCCACCGCCAGCTGAGTGACGAAGTAGACGGCTTCCGGGTCATCCGCGTTTACATGGAAAATGGGTGCTTGCACCATTTTTGCCACATCAGTGCAGTACTCGGTAGAACGGGCATCATCTCGGCGGCTGGTAGTGAAGCCCACCTGGTTGTTGATGATCACGTGTAAAGTGCCGCCAGTGTGAAAACCGCGGGTCTGGGACATCTGGAATGTCTCCATGACCACACCTTGGCCTGCAAACGCCGCATCGCCATGCAACAAAATTGGCACCACCTGTTCACCGCCCTCATCTTCACGACGATCCTGACGAGCCCGTACAGACCCTTCTACAACAGGCGCCACAATTTCCAGGTGAGAGGGGTTAAAAGCCATGGCCAAATGCACTTCACCACCAGACGTCTGCACGTTGGACGAGAAGCCTTGGTGGTATTTCACGTCACCGGAGCCATTTTCGTTAAAGCTCTTGCCATCAAACTCTTCGAACAGATCTTTCGGACTTTTGCCCAGGGTATTCACCAGCACGTTCAAACGGCCTCGGTGGGCCATGCCAATGACCAGCTCTTTGGCGCCGTAGCTGCCCACGCGCTGAATAATTTCATCCATTAGGGGAATCAGTGATTCACCACCTTCAAGACCGAAGCGTTTGGTGCCCGGATATTTGCTGCCCAGATATTTTTCCAGGCCCTCGGCGGCAGACAACCGCTCAAGGATGTGCTTCTTGATATCCGTACCGTATTCCGGATGGCACCGCACCCCTTCCATGCGCTGCTGCAGCCAACGCTTTTCAGCAGTGTTGACCATGTGCATGTACTCGGCACCCACACTGGAGCAGTAGGTACTGGTCAGGCAATCAACAATATCGCGGAGGGAGGTTTCGGGCTTACCGATAAAAAGGTTGCCCGTTTGGAATACGGTATCCAGATCAGCCGTGCTGAGACCATGATGAGCCAGCTCCAGGTCTGGAACGGACTCGCGCTCCATAATACCCAGCGGATCCAGCTTGGCCACTTGGTGGCCCCGGTTTCGGTAGGCTGCAATCAAATGCAGCACACGGACCTGACGACGTTCGTGCTCCGTGCTGACTGCACCGGCCCCAAACTTCTGCACGCGCGAACGGTTCTTCGCCTGCAACAGGAAGTATTCACGCACAGCGGCGTGGGGCACGTCGGATTCGACGGCGGTATCAACACTGGGGAGTTTTTCGAAATAAGCGCGCCAGTCTTCCGGCACGGAATTAGGGTCGGTCAGGTAGGATTCGTACAGTTCATCGACATAGGCAGCGTTGGCTCCCCCAATGTGGGAGGACTGCCATTGCCGCTGCATGGAACTGTCTTGCATGTTAGCTCGTTCCTTCGGCGGGAGGTTGTCACACTCTGTGGTATGAGTAACTGCGACCACAGGGGGGCGACCCTGTTCCCGTACGC